>Ga0326512_10000463_pt1 | contig 35836 bp, 43 predicted proteins | sample 1_2617_0518_D_FD_203652 | JGI IMG/M metagenome (GOLD analysis project Ga0326512, IMG submission 203652) | Bovine rumen microbial communities from UC Davis, California, United States - 1_2617_0518 | ecosystem: Host-associated > Mammals > Digestive system > Stomach > Rumen | place: USA... | reverse complement strand
ATCACACTTGCTGAGGCTAGAGAGTATGTCAAAATATTTGGTGGATGTTTTGCTAGACTTGGGAAAAATGGAAAACTCAACATTGTAAAATAAACCGCACTGCAAGGAGTAAACTATGAAATATTTTATTTTTGACAAAGATTCAAATGTTAAAGTGGGTTATGTGATAGCTGAAACTTTAGAAAGTGCAAAATTAAGAGCCGAAATTCAAATTTCTATGAGAAAAGAATTGATAGGAAAAAAGTTAGTTTTAAGATTAAAATAAAATTGGTTTGCTTGTAGACCAAAAAAACAAACAGGAGGCTAGTATGTTTAATTCAATTATGAGAAATGGAATTTATTATACTGACATTCATAACATGAGATTGGAAGATTTGTTGTTTTTTCAGAATCATGGATTTCCAAAAGATTTTGAAAATCATAAAAAAGAAAAATATTTGTACATTTTTCCACTTGTTAAAAATGGAAAATTTTCAGCCTGCTTTACTTTATGTTCAGCAAATAAAATTGAAGACATTTTCAATTACGCTGAATATGTGAAGCAAAATGAAAAAGATTGCTTGCAGTTTTCCAAAGAGCATGATTGCGAGTGCTACCCAAAATATGCGACAACAGCGTATAAAAGAGGATTCAGGCTCGGTGAAACTGTATGGGTTTTTGAAAATCCTGAAATAATGTGAAAATCACCATATACTTATAATTGCAAGGTGATAAGAGAATCTTGAGGAGGAACAGGCTGAGCTTGAGAGGGAAATTGCGGAATCTCGAAAGCTGGCCGACTATAAATATCCGTGGGAAAAATAAAAAATATACTAAAAACAATACTTTTTAAGACCGAAAATTAACTTTTTCGGTCATTTTTTTATTTATTTTTTGTCAAAAATGTATTAAAATAAATGCAAAAGTAAATATTTTTATTATTTTTTATTAGTTTAGGATGGAAAACGATATGGAAAATGAAATTATTGAAAAGAAAAAACTGGGAAGACCTAAAAAAATTACCGAAAAAAAATTCAGAATAGCGGTGCAGAATTCAAACGGCATGAAAGCTGAAATTGCAAGAAGATTGAACTGCAATTGGTTTACAGTTAATAATTATGTCAAGAACAATCCTTTTGCCCAGAAACTGTTGAATGATGAAGCCGAAGTTGTGTTGGATTTGGCGGAAAACGTGGTAATAAATGCGATAAAGAATGGTGATGAAAGGGTTGCTGAATGGTATCTGTCCAAGAAGGGAAAGTCAAGGGGATATGCTGACTCCGTGGGAATACAGGTTAAGGGGAATGGAAATACGCAGGGGACGGAAGATACAATAATCATAGATGCTAACACCAGAAACATAATTGACAGGATAAAGGCAGATACAATGGAAAATCCCCCAGTGCCTAAGAAAATAAAGAAGTTGGTCCCTGCTGAATACAACGAGGAATAAAAAGTGGAAATAGACAACAACTTCATTGACAAGATTTTGAGAAATCCACATTACATAGGATGGCTCATTGGCAAGGACAAGTTGAATTCGTTGCATAGTGAGTGGATAAAATATTGCTGGGATTCAAATGAGCCCCAAGGGTTGCAGGCTTTCCGCGGAGGGTACAAGTCAACGGCGATTGACCTTGTGGGAATAATACGCTCATTCATGCTTAATCCAGATGACAGAATCGCACTGGTGAGAAAATCATTCAAGGATTCGTCCACTGTTGTTGAATCTGTCAAACAGGCCATGCAGATTCCAGTGATAAAGGAAATATTCAAGTTCATTTACGGTGAATATCCTAGGGCAACAATAGCAAGGGAAGGACGGTTAAGCTACAATTTCAAGAAGTCGATAACACCCGAGGCAAGTCTTACCGCATACGGAATAGATTCAAGCCTTACTGGTTATCACTTTGACCGAATAATTTGTGATGACATAATTACCTTGAAAGACAGAATAAGCAAGGCGGAGCGTGAACATACTAGGGAAGCCGTGAGGGAACTTGCCACAAACATCATTGACCCTGAAAAGGGAAGCATTTGGATAGGTACTCCGTGGCACAAGGAAGACGCATGGAAGGACATAAACACATTTTGTGACATAGCGAAATATTCCATAAATGACTATAACTTTTTGGGTGAGGAGGCGGTCGCCGAAAAGAAGAAGAGGACAACACCATTTCTTTATTCAGCCAACTATGAGCTGGAAATAAGAAGGGATGAGACAAGTCTGTTTGCCGAGCCTAAGATGGCTGAGGGATGGGATTATAAAAAAAGAAGTTATGCTCATATTGACTGTGCGTATGACGGAAATCATTATTGTGCGTTGACGATACTTTCACCACTGGACAATATTGACCCAGAGACAGCAACGAAGTTTCAGGCGGTGGGATTTACATATCCGGGAAACTGCAAGGCATGGGCCAATGAGGTCATGCGTCTGTGCATTAAGTATAAGGCTCGTTTTCTGCTGAACGAGACAAATCCTGATAAAGGTTATTTTGCCAACCAAATGACAAAGCTCGGAATAAGGACAAAGACATATTCCGAGACTGAGAACAAGCATATTAAAATCAGCACGAATCTTTACGAATACTGGGATAAGATATACTGGTCGCCCGACACTGACCCCGAATATCTGAACCAAATAATTGACTATAGGGAGGGAAGTGAGCCTGATGACGCTCCAGACAGTTGTGCCAGTATTTTAAGGGAGATATGCAAGCCCAACAAGTCACGCTCAAGGGCATTGTGGGAATAAAATAATACTTTTAATTTTTTTGTTTTTAATTTATAATAAAAATCAACAAGGAGGAGCAGGTGAAAAAAATTCAACTTATAATTTTTATGATTATGGTGCTGGTCATTTTAATTCTGTTGATTATAGTCAGCGTCTGTAGAAAAAAAATAAGGTCATGTAAGGATGAAATAGATATGCTGGCTGGCGACAATGAAAACTTAAATGACAGGCTGAATAACATTACGGGGGAACTTGAAATTGAAAAGAAGCATAACATGGAATTGGCGAAGAGGCTTGCTGACATTAGTTATATGTCCATTGATGATGTTCTTCATCAGTTGCAGAACAACGACAAAAACGGTATACAGGGTTATTGACATAGACTTTCCCGAGTTTCCAGTGCTGGGAGATTGTGAGGTACTTGAGGGAAACAGGGTTGCAACGGATGAGGAATATTTCAGGAAGCTGTTGATATTTAGAACACTTTATATTGACGAGATAAACAAGTATAACGAGAAAAAGAAACTTATTGAAGGAGAAAACTAGATGGATGATTTGCGTATAAGAGACCAAATAAAACATGACGGATGGGCAAACTTGTTCACTGGTCTCGGAACCAGAGCGGACAAGAGTAAGTCCACGAGGGCAGTACCGAACGGATTTCTCATGGACATGGAGCTTGAGACCATTTATGCCGATGACGGACTGGGGGCGAGAATAATTGACTTGCTCCCCGATGACATGATGAAGCAGGGATGGAAATATATTTTTGATTCTGAAAAAGAAGAATTTGAGGAAAAGTCAAGAATATATGATGAGGTCTTCAAGCAGATAGGGGTGAACAAAAAAATAACACAGGCGTTGAAATGGGCAAGGCTTTACGGCGGATGTCTTATTTTACTGGGAGTGTATGACGGTGACGAACTTGACCAACCGTTGAATCTCAGAAAAATAAAGAACTTTGAGAACCTGAAAATAATTCCCAGAAATAATATAATGTATGGAACTATGGAATGGCAGATGAATCCGGAGCTTCCCCACTATGGACAGGTTGAATATTATCCGGTCACTTTTTATGTCGGTCGGGAGTACATAGTCAAGAGAATACATTACAGTAGGGTCATTGAGCTTCACGGAATAGAAATACCCAGTTCAGAGGCAAGTATTATTCCGATGGAGTTCAGATACTGGGGAATATCAGTATTGCAGAGAATACAGGACAGATTGAAGGACTTAGGAACCAGCTTCAGCTCATTGTCAAATTTAATTCAGGAACTGACCATAGGAAAATACAAGTACCGTGACTTAGCTGACATAATGGCAAGCCCTGACGGTGAGAAACTTGTACAAAACAGATTACAGGCCATGGACCTAATGAAGTCAACGTTTCATTCAGTGCTTATGGACACTGAGGATGAGTTCATGCGTGACACCTTGTCCTTCGGCGGCGTTTCGGACGTTCTTCACCAGTTTATGATGATGCTTTCCGCAAGTACTGGCTATCCCATGACAAGATTGTTCGGGGTGAGCCCTGCCGGACTGAACAGCACTGGTGACAGTGACACGTATCAATATTATGACATGGTAAGGTCAAAACAACAGAATGAACTGTTGCCCATACTTGAAAGACTGGTGCATATTGTGTCTGAATGGCAGAATGTTGAGGAACCCAAAATTGAGTTCAATCCGCTTGAACAGATGACGGAGAAGGAGCAGGCTGAGCTTGAGGAAAAGAAGGCTCAGACTGAAAAAATAAAGATGGACACATATCAAGGCTACATTAACATGGGAATAATGACACCTGAGATAGTTGAGGAACTTGAGTTCGGGAACACGCTCAAGGAAATAGACAAGAAGCTGGGTACGAGCAGGTCAACGGAGCTTCCACCAGTAGGGGAGGAATGAAAATGGAAAGATGGTCATTGTTGATTTCAGTTGTTTCCGGACTGTCAGCCTGTATGGGCTTCATAGGTATTTTCATTAAGCTGGGAAAGGAGAAGGGCGAGTCGGATGCGGTGCTGAATGAAATGCGGAGGGACATAGACAATAACGAGCACAACATCAATTCACTTGTATCGAAGGTTACTCAGATGCAGATTGAGAACACAAAATTGATAACCACGCTTTCCAATGACCTAGGATGGATTAAATCCTCGTTGACGGACATAAAGAATGAAATAGCAAATGGGAGAAAAACAAATGGAAGAAGTAAAGGTTGAGACAAATACTGAAACAGGCGGATTGAAGGCAAAGACTGTTTCACTGATTGGAAAAATAGTGGGAGGGTCAATTATTTTAATCGGCTTCACGTTGAAATGCTTTCATGTTCTGGACTGTGAAATAAATGAGCTGATAAAGATTGGATTCGCTGAGATGGCTGTTTTTGGTACTATCGACATAAACATCGCGTTGGACAAGTTTTTGAGGAGGGATTAAAAAATGTATCTGGATGATTTCGTAAAAAAATATGACGGAAAGAAAGTTGACTTTGACGGAGTGTTTGGTCCGCAATGTGTTGACTTGTTCCGTCAGTATTGCAAGGAATGTCTGGGAATAAAGGAACATACTGGACGATGCGGCACTACTGGGGGAGCGAAAGATTTGTACGTTGATTATCCCAAAATGCCGTTGGAGGAAAAGTATTTCTACAGATGTTCTGACGGAAACTATATTGCTGGTGACGTTGCCGTATGGGATTCGAACTCAAGTAACAAATACGGTCACGTGGCAATAGTGATAGGCAAGCTGAATGATAATCTGATTGTCTTTGAGCAGGACGGATTCAAGCTGAACGGAGCTAAAATAAGTTTAAGAAGCATGAAGAACCTGCTTGGTGTTTTGAGAAAAAGATAAAGGGTGTACGAATGGAAATTAAAAATACTACTGAGATACAGCTTATGAAAATACTCTTCAAGACTAGCGGGAGCAGGTCAACCAGAAACATGACTTCAAAAAGAGCATATCCTTTTGGCATTGAGAATGAGTATTACAGAAAACTGAAGTTGATTTTCAAGCCGTTGGTCGATTATGTTCAAAAATACATTGATGAGAACTTGGAGCCGTTGTTGCGTGGTGATTCAAGTGTTAGACTTGACGCAATTCCGGGAAAAACCTTTAGAAAGATGATTCTTGACCTTGAGGAATGGGAATCAATGTATATGCCTGACATTTCGGAATTTCCCGAGGAGCAGTTGAACAATACAATACTTCTTTCAGTTAGGGAGACGGCTGAAAAGGCAAAAGAATTCGGTGACAAGGAATTTGAGAAGGAGATAAAAAAAGGAATATATGTGTCGTTGCCGTTGTCCTCACCTTGGTGGGATGACATGATTAAGAGCTGGGCTGAGAATAATTATGCCTTGATAACCTCCAACGCAAGCAGGTTCATTGACAAGATAAACAACTTGACGGAACAGGCCGTGGTAAACGGATTTTCCCACAAGAAACTGAAGGAGGAAATAAAGAAGGCGACGGAAGGACTTTCAGACAAGCACTGTAAATTAATTGCCCGTGACCAGATTGGAAAATTGAACGGTCAGATAGCACAGGCACAAAAGCAGGAGCTTGGACTTGAATGTTATGTATGGAGTACCGCAAAGGATGACCGTGTCAGGGAAAGTCACCGGCTTATGGAAGGATTGTTGTGCAGGTATGATGATGCCAGCGTGTGCAGTTATGACGGAGGAAAGACGTGGGTGGAAAGACCCAGTGGGGCGGTTGAGCTTCATCCCGGACAGGACATTCAGTGCCGTTGCGTCGGCTTGGCTTATTATCCCGAGTTGATTAAGGAATTGACAAAATAACAGTTTACTTTTTTTTTGAAATAATATATAATTGAATTATGAAGTTGAACGAATATCAAATTAATGAGATTAAAAAAGCCTGTGAATCGGTTGACTATGGTTCGGTTACGATAAAAATGAATCCTACCCTTGACCATATTGACTTGATTATTGACAAGCAGGTAAGATTGAGGTCGGAACCTACAAAACCTCCCTTGAGGACGGTTGATAAAAAATACTAGGTTTATTAGGCTGACTGAAAACAGAAGCAATCCTTAAACGGATTGCTTTTTTTATTTTAGAGGGAAACATGAAAAAAGATTTGAAGCGTTTTGACAACATTGACAATTCCCAGTGGATGACCGTACCGTTTGAAAGAACCAACGAGGGATTTTTGAAAGGCCGTGCCATAGTCACTTCCATAGGTGTCTTCACGTACAAGAGGGCTGACGGAACAATTCAAAGAGAACTTCGCCTTCCCGAGGAAGTTTTTGCGGAAGGCACGCTAAACTCAATGAAGTTGAAGCCAGTTACTTTAAATCATCCGACGGAACTTGTGACAAGTGACAACGCTGACAAATTGCAGGTTGGAAGTTTAGGTGACAATCCCTCATGGACAAAAGAATGGCACGACAGAAACTGGACCGATGTAACAGACGGAATAAATTGTGCCATTGACATGATTGTGACCAAGAAAGATGCTATCGACGCAATTCTTAACGGCAAGCAGGCTCTCTCAATGGGATATACCTGCGACCTTGACATGGCGGAGCCCGGAGCAACGTGGTGCGGAATTGAATATGATTTTATCCAGCGTAACATCAGATATAATCATTGTGCCATTGTTGATTCGGCGAGGGCAGGTGACAACGCAAAGATTGAACTCAGGCAGGACAGTGAGGATGCTGTCCTTGAGGATATTGTAACAAAAACCGATGGAGGTGAAACAATGTTGAAGAAAATCAACTTGGACGGCATCGAATATGAGGCTGAGGAAAGTGTAATCAAGGCTCTTAACGCTGAGAGGGCACGTGCCGACAAAGCTGAGAAGGATGTCTGTGAGGAAAAGAAAACAATGGACAAAAAAGTTTCTGACTTGGAAGACAAGAACAAGGAACTTGAGAAGCGCATTTCCGCACTTGAGGCTGAGAAGGACACGGCGAAGGAGAAGGCGGACAACGCTGAGAAGGAACTTGAGGCTCTCAAAAAGACCTCAATGGATTCAAAGAAAATTGATGAGATGGTCAACGCAAAAATTGACCTGATTCACAATGCCGAGAAGGCTGGTGTTGAAGTCAAGGCTGACATGGCTGACGCTGACATCAAGAAGGCTGTCATCAACAAGGTTTTCCCGAACGCAAAATTTGACGGTAAGGACGACGTTTATATTCAGGCTCGTTATGACGCAACCGTTGAAATTCTTGCTGAGAGGGCTGACAACAAGAACAAGCAGTTCACTTCCGACACTCCCCCAGCGAATCACGCTGACGAAAGTGACGCAAGGGAACGCATGATTAAGCGTATGAAGAACCACGGAAAGGAGGAGTAATATGAATCTTTACGGTTTACTTTCAGATGAGAAGGCTATGGCTGGTATGCTTTACGGTCTCAATCCTAAGACTATTGTTTCGCATCCTGCCGGAGAGAACATCAATTACGGTAAAGGTGTTTTCTTGAATTCAGATGGTGTTTTGAAGGCTTCTAAGACTAACGATGAAATTTTCGCTGGTGTCTCGGTATTCCATCAGAACGCATTCTTGAATTCACGTGGACTTTACGTTCGGACGGAAAGCGTCAACGTAATGGAGAAGGGATATATTTACGTGGCACTTGCGAGCGGTGTTACACCTTCAATCGGCGCTACCGCTTATGTAACTTCCGCAGGAACCTTCACAACGGAGTCAAGCGGAAATACGCAGGTTGGAATTTTCAAGTCCGGTGCTGAGACTGGAAGCAACAATGATTCCATCGCTCTTGTAACTCTGGACTAACATTGTGGAAATAGGAGAATGAAAATGGCAGGAACAAATAATCCGGTTAGGCTTGATTCAAATGAATCAGCGTTTTTCAACCGCGAGCTTGCGTTCGTAAAGTCAAAGACTTATGACGCAAAACTCGCTGAGCTTAAAGGTCTCTCACTTATTCCGATTTCAACTGAGGCTGGAGCCGGAATCAACGAGATTGTTTTCCGTCAGTATCGCGGGGTAGGTTTTGCCAAGGTCATTGCGGACTATGCAAAGGACTTCCCTCGTGTTGACGTGTACGGTGAGGAGCAGAGCGTAAAGGTAAAGGGAATCGGTGACAGTTACGGCTATTCCATTAAGGAAATCCGCCAGTCACAGAGAGCAGGCAAAAACCTTGACCAGCGCAGGGCAATGACCGCCCGCCGTGCCCATGATGAAATGATGAACAAGATGGCGCTCAAGTCAAATGCCGTTGACGGAACAAACGGACTTCTTGACTATCCCGGAATCACTGAGGTTACGCTTCAGGCAGACGGAACTGCAAGTTCAAAGACATGGGCAAGCAAGACAGCTGACCAGATTGTGCGTGACATCAATGACATGGTGAATGCTGTCATGGAGCCAACAAGTGCTAGGGAAATCCCCGACACCCTGCTTCTTCCGATTACCCAGTACAACGACATTGCAAGCCGTCGTATCGGTGAGGATGGCACAAAAACTTTGATGAAGTACATCCTTGAGAATTCACCGTACATCAAGAGAATTGAGTGGCTCGCTGAGCTCAAGGGCTTTGGTGCAGGTGCAACTGACAGAGCGTTGATTGGACGTTTTGACGAGGAGCACATCACCCTTGAAATCCCCCAGCCGTTCGAGCAGTTCGAGGCTCAGCAGGAGGGAATGGAGTTCACGATTCCTTGTCATTCCGAGTGCGCGGGAACAATTATTTACTATCCGCTTGCGTTCGCGTATGCTGACGGTATCTGATACGCACATATAACGGTTTTTGGCGTGGGTTTTAACAAGGGTAATATAAAAATACCTTTTAAGCTAAAACCCACGCTAGATTTTAATTTATGGCTTGTTATAGCCGATTTTAATTCAAACATAAAGGATGGAAAATTATGTTGTTGAAATTTACGCCCAAAACGGAACATTTGAAATGTGTTATGCTCACGCCTGCCAAGGGAACTGTTGTCAAGAAAACAATGGTCCGCCTTCTTCCCGGAACAAACGAAGTGACTGACGATGAGTGGAAGGCTATGCGTGGCAACGTAGCAACGGAACTGAAGAACGGTGAGATTACAATTCTTGCCCAGAAGGTCAAGAACGATGACGGAAAGGAAATAACCGCAAAGGACTTGAACGAAATGCCAGTGAATGTGGCGGTTGCGTTCGTCAATGACTGCATGAATCCTGACACGCTTTCAAAATGGTACAAGGAAATCACCAATGAGGAAGTAAGGCTTGCGGTGACAAAGAAATTCAAGAAGCTGGAGATTGACGTTCCCGAAGATGAGATTCCTGACACGTCAAACGCATCTCCAATGACCCTTGACGAATTTGATGATGAGGAAAAATCCTCAAAGTCAAAGAAGGAGTAAAGCGTATGATAACGGCTGAACAAATTATCCAGACTATCTGCCCAGAACTTGCGGATAGTCCATCCATGTCCCAGTATGAGCAGATGGCAAGGGAAAGTTTGTCCAGTCGGTTCTTCGGCAAACTTTATGAGCAGGCTGTTGCTTATAAGGCTTGCCACCTGTTTACGGTAACAAAGAAAAGTGCGTTGAATGACGCAATGAACATCGGGGGCGGAAGCGTGAATCACCTTTCGGAAGGTGGAATTTCGCTGGGATTTACAAGTCCTCACAGTGACAAGGAACTTCTTTCAAGCAGGTACGGAAGGATGTTGTATGACTTGATTAGGTCGATGCCGACAATGCAGGTAAACAGAAATTGCAGGCCGCCTTTACCGCAATATCCTTTTGTGTATACGGAGGTCTAAAAAAATGATGTTCTTTCCAAACGCCGTTCTATATGTCTCGGATTTGAAGACGATTAAGAATGAAGAGGGAACAAAAATAAAGACCTATGATTTTGACAATCCGCTTGAAAGTTTCAAGGCGGACGTGCAGCCCAACACATTGACGCAGGCACAGATTGAGCTTTACGGATTGAACACAAAAACTGCGAATACGAAGAAGTGTTTCACCGACTTGGAAAACGGCAATTACATGATTGTTGGAAACAGGGTTAAAGTTGAGTATGATGACGGAACGGTTGAATATTACAATGTTCAGCCAGTTAATTCATGGCGGTTTCATAAGGAATTTATTTTGATTCCGGTGGAGAACGAGAAATGAATATTGTTGACATGGTTGAGCTTGAGGGCAGGCTTGAAAAGACATTCAAATTATGTGCTCAGAAAATACAAAGTGACATTCAGCAGTCAATGACTGACACTCCAGTGAACAATTCAGTCTCGTATTATACCCATAACAAAAAAATTCCACATCATCCTTCGATGCCGTACAATCCGCCAGCCGTTGATTCTGGTGATTTAAGGCGGTCGATAAATTACAAGGTTGACGTGAATGACAATGAAATTGTAATGCGCGTCGGGAGCACCATGAAAAATGAAAAATATCCTTACTGGCTTGAATTTGGAACTGAGAAAATGAAGGAGCGTCCTTATATAAGACCTGCCTTCCGTAATAATTTTGATTTTGTTGTGAATCAAGTCAAGGACACCATAAGGAGATTTTTTAAGAAATGAAGAACTTGAAGAAGGTGGCGTTTGAAATTCTTAATGACCCCAGACTGACTGAAATAGTTGAGGACGTTCTTGACGCATACCCGAACGGAATTGAAAATTTTCCCACGGTAATATTTCAGGACACGAATCAGACGGACATTGAGTTCGCTGACAATTTCCCGATAGCCTCAAATTGTGAGGTTACGGTGCATATATTTACGAAGGCTATTGAGAACTATCCCACTACCAGTGAGATAGCCGATGTCATTTATGACATAATGAGGGAGAATTATTTCACCTGCTCCTCTAATTCGGAGGTTCCGGCTGAGGGCGATGACGTAAGACATAGAGTGTTGGTTTTCAGAAACAATTTGTTCTGAATATAATAATTTTTCTAATAGGAGAAAACAAAATGGCAGGAAATGCAGAAAATCCAAAGATAGGATTGGACAACGTTGTTATTGCCGAGCTTCTCACTGATGACGGAAATAATCTTCCCCAGTACGGCGAAATAATTCCGTTGCGTGGAGCGGTCACGGCAAGCGTCAACCCGAACTCAAGCGTGGAGACGGATTATGCAGACAACGGAGCGTTCTTTGTGACTGGCAACCGTGCAAACACGGAGATGACCCTTGAGCTCACGAACGTGGCTCCGGCTACATTAGCAAAAATGCTTGGACAGACAAGGGTGAACGGAATCACACAGGAGAAGCCCCTTGACCAAGCTCCGTATTTCGCATTGGGATTCCGTGTTTGGATTGGCGGCACGGATGAGAACGGCAACAAGATTTTTGAGTACTTCTGGTATTCAAAGGGAAAGTTCTCTGTTCCGGAAAGTGGCGGCAACACAAAGGGAGACTCAATCGAATTCCAGCACATATCCCTCACGGCTCAGTTTGTTCCCACTCTTTACAGCCCTGACGGTAACGGTGGAATTATTTGCAGTCATGCGAGAAGTGACATTGACACTCCGGCAAACGTCATTGCCTCATGGTTCAATGCCCCGGTTATTGCCATTGAAAATGACACGTCGGCTCTTTCAATCACGGCTTCACTTTCAGAAGGAAAAATTGTGTTTGCCGCAACGAAGGCAAGCAGTGAGAACGCAGTTGTGGCTGATTCGTCCGTTGTCCTTGGAAACAGCGTTATGATTTTCAACTCAACCGACGGAAATAATGTTTCCGGAACGGTTGCAGTTGAAAACAACACAATCACTTTCACTCCGACAGCCGAGCCTGATGACGGAGATGAAATTATTGTTACCGTAACAAGTGCGGTCAAGGATATTGCCGGAGTAGGCTGTACGCCTTATTCCAGCGTGATAACTTGGGCATAAAAACAAATGGAGGTTGACTTATGGACTTTTTCAAAAAGACATGGGTGGAGATTGTAGCCGTTGTGATGTTTGTTGCATCAATCATTCTTCTGGCTCTGGGCGGTTTTGCGAAGGCAGATGTTCAGCCTGTTTTTGAGGCGGTTTTTGCCGTTCTTGACGTGGTGTCACTTCTGATTCTCGCAATTAAGAAACTTCTGCAAAAAAAAGCTACTGACCAAAAGTAGTTTCAAAGAAACAAAAATCCCGATGCTGAAAAAATTATTCAGTGTCGGGTAAAAACTTTTTTTAGAAGGATGGACTAAAAATGGAAGAGAAAAAAACAGAACTTGAAAAAATTGAGCCCATAAAGCATAGTCTTTTTATCGGTGGCAGGGAAAGGGAAATAAAATTCAACTTCTCAGCATGGAAAGAGATTGAGAAAAAATATGGTAGTGTGAACAACGTCCAGCAGTTGGTTAAGGACATGAGCGAAAAGCCTTTTCAAACGTTGCCCGAGGTTGTTTATATCTCGCTTATGGACAAGGAAGGTCTTGAGAAGGAAACCTGCCTTGATGAATTTGGTCTTGCTGAAATGCAGAACATAACAAACGTTGTTACAGAAGCACTTAAAGATTCACTTCCCACCGAGTTGGGCGGTAAAAAAAAAGTGAAGGTGAAGTAGAAAGTTTTCCGTGGGTGTACCTGCTCACGGCAAGCATAACTGAGCTTGGAAAGGATGAATCGTGGTTCTGGAACTCTGAGCCACGAATTGTATTTTATTTGGTAGAGGAAAAGAAAAAAATTGACCTTGAGAAAATGAAGGCTCAAGGCGCTTATGTGGCAATGTGCGTATGGGGAAAGAACCCAGATGAACTTGATGACAAGGATGACGGAATATTAGGTGTTGACAAGCCTGTTAATCCAGAACTTTTGAAAGGATGGTACTAAATGGCAGATGATTTTTCAGTTAACGGAAGCATGACTTTGGACACCAGTCAGCTCATGGATTCAATGAATCAAGCCATGGACGCTATTGTTAATTTTAAATCCGAATTGGAACAAATGAATCAAAGTCTTGGAAGCACCGAGGAAGTGGTTTCCAATACTGGAAATTCCGTCAGCGGTGTCTCTGAAAGTTTGTCCAATATTTCGGGAAGCACTGAATCAGCTTCATCCGGGTTTCAAAATTTAACTTCAAAGGCAAATGATTTCCTGAAAGGATTTGGAGTTGATTTGGGTCAGCTTACATCAAAGGGCTCGCAATTCTTAAAAGGCTTCGGAATAGACATTGACAAGTTGGCGGCGAAGTTCGGCATGAGCTCACCGTTGCTTGCTGGAATAGTTGCCTGTACTGTCGCACTTGAAAAACTGGGGCAGGCTATGGACGAGGCGACCGCCGAAATAGTCAAGGGAACTGGAGCCACTGGTTCAGCGTTGGACAGCCTTGAGCAGTCAATGCGGACGGCGTTACAAAACGGAGTGACACTTCCGGCTCAGCAGGTGGCAGGTGTATTGGCTGACCTTAACACCAAATTTGGAGTTACTGGAAAAGAACTTACGTCCATGACGGAGGACTTTGACCAGTTCGCACGAGTGACTGGAACGGACGCAAGGCAAGCCGTTGACACTGTAGGGGACGCAATTAAAAAATGGGGAGTTGAGACAAACTCAACAAAAGCCATCCTGAATCAGCTGACAAAGGCAAGTCAGGATTCAGGACTTTCAGTTGACCGCCTTGCCTCGGCATTGAAATCATCACAGCCTATCCTGTCACAATTCGGCATGAACTTGACTGAATCAACCGCTTTTTTAGCCAATTTGAAAAAAGCAGGTATTGAAAGTGAAACCGTATTGATGTCCATGAGAACTGGACTTGCCAAATTCGCTCAGGAAGGAAAAGAGCCGAAGGAAGCTATGAAGGAACTGAGCGAGCAGATTAAGAATGCCAGTTCAGAAACTGAGGCTCTTGCACTTGCCACCGATGCTTTTGGCACAAGGGGTGGTGCTCAAATGGTACAGGTTTTCCGCTCAGGGGCGTTTGACATTGAGGAATACGCAGAGAGTCTTAATCATGTGGGAAACGCAATGCGTGACACTGACAATGCGAGCCGTACCGTGAAGGACGCAATGGATGAGTTAAAAAATACTTTCATGGGAACGTTCGGACAGTTCGGGCAGACAATATCAGGATTGTTCAAAAATATAATAGACATAGCCCGGAACGTAATGACGGTGTTCTCACCCGTCATTGACAGCATAGGCGGAGTCATAAGAAAATTAGTCGGAGGCTTCGGAAACACAGTTTCTAAAATTGTATTTTACATAACTGATTTGGTCAAGCGTGTCAACGTGCAGGGAACTGTCATCTCAAAAGTTCTGAATGCCATAGGCAATGTATTCTCAAAAGTATTTTCGGCTATCGGCGGAATCGCTAAATGGCTACATCATACTTTGGTAATAATCATCAACAAGATAAAAATATTGCTTTTGCAATTCGAGAAAAAGCTGGCTCCAATCTTACAGCCTATACTGGAAAAGGTTACGTCATTCATCAACGGAATACTCAACGGCGTAAACAGCTTCTTGAGCAAGCTGAGGGAATTGGCAAGCAAAATTGGGGCGGAGGACTTAATTCCCGACAACATCAACTTACTTGTTGTTGAGCCGTTGGACAAAAGAATAGAAACGATTAACAGCCAGATTTTGGAACTGACAAAAGAAAATCAGGCACTCACGGCAGATTTAAAATCCAAGGCGGACAGTACCGTGGAGTATGCCTCAAGCGCGTATCAGACGCAGGAAGAAATTCTTGACAAGGAGGGAACCTTCGCCGGAAATGTCGCCGGGCAAGTAGGGGACGCCGTTGAGAAATTCGCCGACCTTGCGAAATGGGAGGACAAGATACTGTCGCAGACGCTGTCGGTGCTTGAGACCGAAAAGACCAATGACTTGCAGAGAGCAAAGAACCGTGGGGCAACGGAAGAGGAACTGCTTGCCATTGAGAAGGATTATAACGACAAGATACTGGCACTGAAAGAAGAGCAGATTGAGAGGGAAAGAAAACGGGAGATTGAGTCAATCAAAGGAACGGAAAACGAGGCGGACGCAAAGCTGAAAATAAATCAGTATTATGACAAGGAAATTGAGAGACTACATGGTGAGACCGTTGCAGCCATTAAGTTGCAGGATGACGACCGCTACAAACTTGAGGAGGAATGGAATCAGAAACTTTTATCGCAGAAAAACGAATTGTATGACTATGAGGAAAAGGCTCTGAAATCCCTTGCCGAGACAGAGCAGGAAAAGGAGCTCATAGCGTACGATTACGCAAAGAAAAGATATGAGATGGAGATGGAGAGCCTCAAGAACCAGAGGGAAACGGCTCTTGCCCAAGCCGGAAACGTTCAGGAACTGCTGGACAAAATCAACGAGTATTATGACGCGCAGGAAATGATGGCTACTGGCAACATGAACATGGAGACCATGAGGCACAACAAGACCATGGAAAATTTGAACGCTGAGGCAGATGCGGAAACGGACGCAGATGCGGACAGAGTGAAGAGTTTCAAGAAAATCATTGAGTGGCTCGGCAAAATCAAAAACACCATATCGGGGACGGTGAAGGTTGTCGGCAAGGTGATGTCCGAGGTCGGCAAGATTGTGTCAAAAAGCGTGAAGGCAGTGAAAAATATTTTCCTCAAGCTGATTGAGTTTGACAATGATGAGATGTTGAATTCGTTGCTTGCGTGGGAGGACAAGGTATTGACGTTCTTCACCGAGGGAGCCAGTCAAATTCCGGCGTTTGTCGCCTCCGCATTGCAGAGCGTCTCCGTTCTCACGGACAACATTATGAGCATGATTAGCGGTGAGGGAATTCAAAAGGCACTGGAAAACATAATCCAGTCAATAGTGAAGGAAGTGCCGAAAATAATAAGCAACATCGCCAATATATTGCTGACGATTATCTCGGCTCTAGTGGACGTACTGAAAAACAACATGGGTAACATCGTGCAGGCGATTGTCACTGTCGTTAAGAAAATCGTGAAAATGATTCCCAAAATGCTGCCTGTAATAATTGATGGCATTATCTCAATAGTGGAAGGTCTCATTGATGCACTGGTGGAGATTGTTGACGATGACGAGACAATGGACGCCCTTGTTAACGTAATAGTGGAAGCCATTCAAAAGGTGACTGAGTCAATATTGAAGAACCTCCCGAAGATAATAAAGGTGGTTGTGAAGGTGATTGTTGCCATAGTGAAGGTGATTGTGAAGTCAATAGCCTCAATAATCCGGGACACTGACTGGAGGGCTGTATGGGAGGAGTTCAAGAGGGTCGGCGGTGAGTTGCTGGGCGGTATATGGGACGGAATAAAAAGCGGATTCTCATATCTGTGGGGCAAGATAAAGGATTTCTTTACCACGATAGGGGAATGGATAAAGAACTTCTTTGACGAGTTGTGGCAGAAAATAAAGGATGCTATAATGGGTGTTGTTGACGAGGTGAAGAGCATTCCTGAAAAAATTGGCGGTGGCGTGTCGGGATTCTTTGAGAATATAGGAAGCGGTATAAAGAGCGGAATCAGTAAAATCGGAAGTGGTATAAAATCATTCCTTGGTTTTGCCGATGGAACTGACAACGCTCCGGCAGGAGTTGCCCTTGTAGGTGAGGAAGGACCGGAGCTGGTGAGGTTCCACGGTGGTGAGCAGGTTGTTCCGGCACCGCAGACAAGGCAGATATTAGGCGGTGGTAATTCTGGAAGCGTGTTCAACGTGACGTTCAACAACACGCAGGACACAACGGCTTTCGCAATGATGAAGCAGATGAAGGGATGGCAGAGGTCACTGGCATTCAATGCGGTAATATAAGGAGAAGGAAAAATGCAGAAACTGATTTACAGGAATCCAAACGGAGAGGAAATTGATTTTACTAGCGGCGATTTCGGTGTCACGAAATGGAGCGGATTCAGCAAGGTTGACATGGACGTGCAGAGCCAACAGGTTCCCTTCCATGACGGAAGCGTTTTCCTTGACGCATTACTGGGTGAGAGGGAACTGAGCGTTACCGTTGCCGTAAATGACGACAACAACTTGGAGAAAAGATACAGGCTCAAGAGGGAACTGATTCACTGTCTCAATCCGAAGCTGGGTGAGGGTGAGTTGATTTATACCAATGATTATACAAGCAAGAAAATTGTTTGCGTTCCCGACATCCCCGAGTTTGACAACAAGAACATGAACGACAGCGGAACAATGAAAGCCATGTGCTCATTCACGGCAAGCAATCCGTACTGGGAGGACGTGGAGGAAACTGAACTAAATATAAATAAAGGATTTTTTGATGTAGAAAATAATGGAGATTTAATAACAAATGTTAGTATTGAGGCTTATACGAATAAGATAAACAATTTAAAAATTAAAAATTTAGAAAATGAGCAGATGATAAATTTTCAAAAAGAAGTTGACGATAATTTCGTAATTGATACGAATTTTGGGGAAAAAAGTATCATTGAAAAATCTTTGGTTTGGGAAAATAATACTTTTGATTTGTGGTTTGCCATAAAGTTTATAACTGAATTAAATATATTTGTAGGTTATGGTGCACTCAATGGTATAGTTCTATTTAGTGAGGATTTGATTAACTGGAAAATAGAGAAAGTTTTTCCAAGAAATAAAGTCACCGATGTAATATGGGACAATGAAATTAAACAATTTGTTTATGTTGACGATGGAAAGCTATGTTATTCGAAAGAATTGAATGTAATTGTAAATATGAAGTCTGACAAAATACGTTTGAGTACTGACGGAATTAACTGGAATGAAGTATATTCAGCAGATAACGACAGGTTTGATTATATATGTTATAATTCGTATTTGAATTCATTTTTAATAAGTGGTATTCATTGCACATACATCAGCTCAGATGGAATCAACTGGGAAAGTCATCCACAATCAATACAAATAAGAAATATAGAATATTATCCAAATTTAAAATTATATATGGGAACTGATAGTAATAGTAAAATTTATCAAAGCTCAGATGGAATCAACTGGATTGAATATTATGATGGAACAAATATTCCTTATATCGCTAAAGAAATTTTATATAATTCTTATTCTGACGTATATGTCGCATATTGTACACAGGTTACAGCATCTCATCAAACATTAAATTATATCTATATAAGCAAAAATTTGAAGAATTGGGAATTGATAAATTCTTTAAATTTTACTAGATTAAAATCACTGATTTTTTGCAGTTCTATGAATTTACTGGTTGGAGTTGATTATAACGGAAATACAATAACTAGTTCAAATGGCATTGACTGGAGTGATTTTAGTACTGATAATTTAAATCATGGAGACCATTTTCAGCAGGTAATATATTCAGAAAACCTCAAGTTATTTGTCGGGGTGGGAAACAGAATAGCATCAAGTACAGATGGAATTAACTGGGTCACAAGATATTCCATATCGTTACCACAAACAAGTTTATTTAGAATTTGTTATAGCTCTGATTTAAATTTATTTGTTGCATGGGGTTCTTCTTTGACCCAAGGAATTATTTTCACCAGTTCAAATGGCATTGACTGGAATATACTTTATGTTGACCACCCTGTAGAAGATATTTGTTATAGTTCAGATTTAGGATTGTTTGTGGCTGTAGGTTATTCAAGTAACGATGATAATAATATAGGAATTATTTTCACCAGTTCAAATGGCATTGACTGGAATATGCTTTCATTCCCGGATATATCTATGTTACGAACAATATGTTATAATTCAGATTTAGGGTTGTTTGTGGGGATGGGAATAAATTACAATGAAACTACAGAGGAAAATGAATGTTATTCTTTCACTAGTTCAAATGGCATTGACTGGAATTTTTCCAGAATATATGATGAAAATTATCCCGAGTCCGAAATTTACATTGGAAAAATATGCTATTCCGAAAAATTAAATATGTTTGTCGCTTGTGGAAATATAGAATCTAGTTATACATATATTATGACCAGTTCCGATGCTGTCAACTGGGTGGGACAAAGGTTTGATAATGGGGACAGACTGAATGGTATCTGTTTCAGCGATTATCTTAATATGTTTGTGGCTGTCGGTGAAGATGGAATAATTATGACTAGTTTTAATGGTCTTGAATGGGATATAACTTACAATTCACTTTATGAAAATTTGTATGAAGTATGCTATTCTGAAAAATTAAATATGTTTGTCATAACTAGTGGTGTAAACTTACTTTATTCTAAATTCGTTGATGGTGAAAATATAATTGATTATTTGACGGAAGACAGTGACATGAATTTCAGTATTGCTGTCGGAAAGAATAAACTTATTATATCTGGGGACGGTAATCTAAATATAAGATTTAAATATAAACAAAAATATTTGGGAGTGTAAATCATGGCATACAATACAAAGATTCAATTAAACCTTTACAAGTATGAAAACAATGCATTCAAAAGAATTGCGGTTATTGACGACTACAACGAAATATCATTCTCAAGAAAAATGTATGAGGCGGGTGAGTTCACAATCACGATAAACCAGAACATTCCGAACGCAAAACTTTTTGAAATCGGAACATTCGTACAGTTCGGAAGCGACAAGTACGACATCGGGGAAATAAGTAACATCACCACACCCATAGGAGCGGAGGGAAAGGGAAGTCAGAACCTTGTGATAACAGGATATGACTTGCGGTATCTCTTCAAAAGGCGTGTGATAAAAAATTGCAACGCGAACGGAAAATGGGAGATGACCGCAAAGGGTGAGATTGTCATGCGGTCATTGATACAGGACCAGTGCGGAATAAATGCGGAAGTAAAAAGACGCTTGCCTATTGGAAATGTAATTCCCAATAGCGCGGCTGCGATTGGAAAAGAGTTTTCAATATCGGAATCTTTCAGCAATCTTTACGATGTGTTGGTGACAATCGCCACGCAATCAGAAATCGGGTGGTGTATAAGGTTTGAAAGCGGAACAATGACGCTTGAATTCTATGAGGGTGAGGATTTGTCTGCCTCCGTTTTTTTCTCAACAGAGTTTGATTCCTTGCAGGACGGTGAATTCAACGAGACGACGGACGCATATTCAAACACCGTGTATATCGGTGGCAAGGGACAGGGAGACCAGAGGGACATTTACGAGGGGGAGGACGGCAACCCGGAGGGAATGAACAGGTTTGAGTCATGGGATGACCAGTCAAGCCTCACGAATGAAATTGAGTACACGAACGAAGCCTTGTCCATGCTTGCACAATACGGAGATTTAACGACAGTTGCAGGAACGGCACTAGCAAAAAATCCGTATGTCTACAAGGAAAATTACAATGTCGGAGACATCATAAAAATATCGTTCAGCGGTAAGTCCGCAAGGACAAGGGTATTGTCAGTCACGGAGCACTGGAGCGGTCGCGGACAATATGCCATTGACTTTGAGTTCGGAAAGCCGATGAACAATTTAGCCGGACAATTACAGCTGATGTTACGGCAGATTCAGAGGGCGGGTGACAATTCGTCAAGCACTGATTCCGTACGATGGTACACGATACCGACAGACACGGAAATGCCGAAGGCTGACGTCACCTTCAACACAATCGGATTCATCGGTGACTGTGGCAATGACGGAAAAACTTTCAAATTATATTTCGATGAGAACGGAACTGGAAGCAAAAGCTATCATGTATGGTTCAAGCAGTTGGCAGGAACTGGAAAGTTGACATTGACCACCGGAGTTGAGGGAAAGCAGAATCTTGAAATGGATAGCGGAACTTATGTGGGTATAATTTATGTTGACCAGCAGGGAAACGTCCTGAATCAGGCAAGTGCGGTTTCCGTCAATTCAGGCGGTCAATCTGCGGGAACTGCAAGCACGATAACCGTCAATGGAAAAACATATGATGTCGGTGGCGGTGGTGGAAGTGGTATTCCCCTTGGCGGATGGACTAGCTTTGAGAACGACACCACACCAAATGATGAATGGCTACAGGCAGGAACAACTTTTGATTCTGATACATACCCGGAGTTATTCCTATATCTTGGTGGCAATACGGTTCCTGAAAGATATGACCATTCAAGACCGGGGGATTATGAACCTATTTTGTTACCGTCTACTTCAGCAACTGCTATAACCGCACCATATGACGGTGAAATTATTTATACTACTAATGCCAATGTAAGTACAAAAATTTATATAAATAATACTTTAATTACACAACCTAATGTCAGAACCACTTACGGACGTACAACGGCTACATTTTCCGTAAAAAAAGGAGACAAATTTTATGTTACTGTTACTAATGGAATTATAAATGTTGATTTGGAAAAAGTACGATGGTTCACCCATCCCATGTTCATCAAGACAACCACCACGGCATCTTCCTACACACCGTCATCGGCAGTGCAGGAGATAAAGGATTATACCAAGGACTATGTGGACGCTAAGAATTCATATTCCACAACGGAAACATTGACGGGTGGAACATGGGTTGATGGGAAACCTATTTATAGAAAGACATATTCAGGAACTTTATCGTCAACTTTAGGCTCAAATACAAGTACAATAATTCCATTGGCTAATTTACCATCAATTAGTACATTGGTAGAAATGAAAGGATTTGTTGAACAATTAAATAATCCTCACAGGGTGCAAACGCTTAATGATTTATATTCAAGGTTTTATTTAGATTTTAGTGCAGGAATTAGAGGACAATCCAATATATCAATACCTGCTGGTTCCCCTTATGCTATAACAATCGAATATACCAAAACGACAGATTAGACAGCCTTAATGCAAGTGACTCCAATACGCTTGCCGTGGGTTGCGTGTTTTCCTGGATTTAGCTTATTGAAAGCACACAAATTTGGAATAGCATACACCATTGTTATTCAACCACTCAAGCTGTCTATGGTTAGGATGAGTCATCGTATATACAGGTTCCAATCCGTTAAATTCCTTGAATACCTTGACCCATCCTTCTTCATCAAGTCCCTTTCCAAAATACAGTTAAGCCAATTCCTGATGATGTGTATAATCACAGGGGCAGAATTCTTTTGCCGTATTTTGAAAAATAATTTTAGTTATAACTATATTTATATTTAATTTTTTTTGTTATAAGTATGCTTATAGTATGTTATAAGTATTCTTATAGTAATAATAAATATATATTTAAACTATATTATTTTATAAATAAAATAATATAAAAGATTTTTTCAAAAAAAAATCAAAAATTCCTAAAAATACATATTTACTTTTTTTTGAGAAAAATATATATTTAGCTCTATAATCATTTGAAAAATAAATCTTATAATAGTTTATAAAGATTTTGAGGAATGAAAAATAATCTAACCATTTTTGATTCCTTAAAAAGAATCTTTCAAACCCTTTCAATTATCTGCGGTTAGAACCTTCAGCAATGAAGGTGCGGACGATTGAAAGGGTTTATTTTTTTAAGGGAAAAAATTTATGGAGTTTCAATCTACAAGAAGGTTCTTCAATACCGATTTTATAATAAAAAATAAACTTTCATTTTCCACAGTAATAATATTGCAGGATATTTATTTTTGGGTGTTTGGAAAGAAACCACCAAAATCTTTGAGGGTAAAGGGTAAAAAATTTTTTTATATTTCTCAAACACATTTTGCAACACTAAACATAGGGTTGTTGACCCAGCCTGCCGTTAATTTAATTTTTTCAGAATTAAAGAAAGCCGGGATAATTTTTGATTCAATTCTTGTGAACCGTCATATGAATTATATATCTTTTGATTGGAATAAAATAAAGGAGTCAATTATGGAAGAGGACAAATTACCACCGTTGGAGTATTATGACATAATGGGTATGCCTGAGGAAAGGCTGATTGAAATGTTGAGGGGTATGCATGAAAGGATAAATGAAGAGATAGCTGAGGAAAAGGGATTTTTAAAAAATAAATCTGATGATATGTTGAACAAGGGCTATGAGGTTGTAAAGAAAAATAATCGGAATTATTTGGTGAAGAAAAAGGGATTTGAAAAAGACATAATCCGGCTAGATAGCGATAGTGTAAATTTATTGAGTGATGAAGATATGGGGATTAAACCAAAGATTTGTATTGAGGCAGATGCTATATCCCGGTTGATATTAAAGAGATATGGAAATTATTTTTCACACAGGATTCCAAAGGATGGTGTTGCCCCAACTAAAACGTACATAAATATATGTAATAAAATAACGGACATTTACAATGGAACTTTTGTGAAGTCAAGGATGTATCCTTTTGGCGAAAAGTTTTTGAATAACAAGCAATTTAACATAGAGGGATGGCGTGATAAAATCCGGGAAGTGAAGGGTGATTGGTTAAAGGTAAAGAAATTGATATTGATGGCACTAAAGAATTTTGAATTGATGTACAATAAGGACAGGTTGCCCTATAGCAAGGATTATTTGCAAACAAATTTGAGCCTTTGGCTTTATGACAATGTTAGCAATTATGAAGAGCCGCAATCTCAATTTATCCTTTGTCTTTTTGAGCCGGATTTTACAATAAAGCATAATTCAGAGTTAAAGGCTGACAAGATATTTGAACAACTTCCTGAAAAGGCAAAGGATGGTGGAAATAAACTTTTTGAATTGAATGAAAATATGCCCAGTGGAACTTTTTGGGAAAAGATAAAGGCTATGATTGAATGGGGCAAATTAGCTTTGAGTAATGAACCTAACATTCACTATTGGATAACTTCACCAAGTGAAATTCCCGGATTATTTGCAGACTATTGTAGGGAAAAGAAAATATCTGTTTCAATAAATACATTGGATATAGAAAAGGCAGTGGAAAATAATACACCATGGACTTGGTTCATAAAGGATATGAGTTTGAAGCATGGATTGAATAGTCATTTGAGTGAATTGGTTACACTGGATGATTTTTTTAATTGCTATTCTTCAACTCATATAACTTTTGATGATATGGATGAAGTCGTATTTTAAGAGGAGAGCCGGAGAAAATGACTAAAGACGAATTAAAGGAAAAAGAGCGAAAAGAAATGTTGAAGAAAAAGGGATATTTGACTGTAAATTCCCTTATTGAAAAGTTGAGGAAATTAAGTGAAGAGGGGTATGGTGAAGATTTGGTTGGGAGTGATTATGAACTTTATCAATATTGCGAATATGATAATATAGCCGGATATGTAATTGTAGAATGAGGTTTTTATGGTTTATCAAGGTTCAAAATCCCGGATTAAAAAATATATTTTACCGATAATTCAAAATTGTATCTACAAAAATAATGTGGATACATATATTGAGCCTTTTGTTGGGGGGGGGATTTTGAATGCGTTTGGATGAAAAGCATTAAGTGCTCTATGAATTCAATGAGGAAAAATTCTTTGGATAAAATTGAAAAATTATTTTATTTTGGAAAGCCTAATAACATAAACATTTTGCAGGAAGAAAAATTATTTGATTTCTAAAATCTTATAATTATATAAGGAAAAGGAAAAATGAAGAGGGAAAAACTAAATACACTTTCAGAAAGGGATTTGATTTATCAACTTATAGTATCAGATAAATTTTGTCGTGAGATAATTCCGGTGTTAAATCCGAAGATGCTTGAAATTGTTTATGTTAGAACAATTGCAATTTGGATTAAAGATTATTTTGAGAAGTTCAAAGAAGCACCGAAAAAGAATATGATGAAATTGTATCGCACTCACGTTGAAGAATTAAATGATGAGGCATTACAAGATAACATTCTGACTTTTTTAGAAAAATTGAACCGGGATTATGAAAAAATAAAGGTCAGCAATGAGGATTTTGCAATTCAGAACGCAATCAAATATCTAAAGGTTAGAAGCCTAAAGAATTTCAGCGAGGATATTGATGCTTATATAAATTCGGGTGAGATAGAGAGGGCTGAGAACTGCGTAACAAAGTTTAGGAAAGTTGAAATTGCTAGCGGTGAGGGTGTTTCACTTCTTGACGATTTTGATATAATAACTTCTTCATTTACTGAGGAACAGGACTTTCTTTTTGCTTATCCGGGAGACTTTGGAAGATTATTGGGAGACATTCATAGGGAAGATTTTATTGCGTTTCTAGCTCCAATGAAAGCCGGAAAGACATTCAGCTTAATAGATTTTGGGATTGAGGCTTTGAAGAATAATCTGAAAGTTGTAATGTATTCACTTGAGATGAGCCGAACAAATATGATTAAGCGAGTTTGGACAACACTTTCAGGACAGACAACTAAGGATATTGAAATTGAAATCCCTTATTTTGTAGAGGATGAGGGAAAATGGAGAATTGAGAAGAAAGTTGTTAATAAAAAGGCAAGCTCAGTTCTTGAGGTACAGAAAAAACAGAGAAGCCTTAAAAGGCTTTTCCGTGGTGGTGCTTTCAGGATTTACGCTGAGCCTGCATATAGTTTGACTGTAGAGAGCTTGGAAAATAAACTTGATGATTTAGCTTATGAAGGATTTTACCCAGATGTCATCATAATTGACTATGCTGATATTATGGCTCCAAGCGATACAAAGAGCGATTACAGGAATCAGATTGACGGAATCTGGAAAAGGTTGAGAGCTTTAGCTCAGAAAAGAAAAGCCGTTGTTGTAACTGCAAGCCAGACTAACCGTGGTGCAATCTCTAGGGAAGTTGAGGCTGAGGACACGGCTGAGGACATTAGGAAAATAGCCCATGTGACTTCTATGGTATCAATCTCAAAGACTAAGTATTGCAAGCAGAACAAGCTGGCTATATTCAGTCAACTTGCAATCCGTGATGGGGAGCCGGAAATGAGGAAAGTAGTGGCAACTCAGAATCTTGCTTTGGGTAGACCAATATTGGAATCTCATTGGAAAGATGATGTGATTTTCGATGATAAAGAAAATAAAACAGAGAGGAAAAGGAAATGATTGAGAATTGTACTGTCAGAAGAATAAAACGAGAAGATACTCGTACATTTTTATATTTTATTCATTATGCTAGAAGGATGCCGCAAATAACTTATGCCTTTGGATTATTTGAAAATAATAATTTGATTGGAGTTTGTACATTTGGTTATCCTGCATCACCTAGTCTCATAAAAAGTCTTTTGAAAGATTCTGAAAATAAAATTCTTTTGGAATTAAATCGTCTTTGTTTGAAACCAGAATACAATGGAAAAAATTATGGTTCATATTTTGTAAGTAAATGTTTGAAACTTCTTCCAAATGAAACTTATGTCGTAAGTTATGCAGATTCAGGTTGGTCGCATTGTGGTTATGTTTATCAGGCTACAAACTGGTTATATACTGGTAAACAAGAAGAAAGATTCGCTAAATATTGTAACGGAAAACACGCAAGACATCAGGAAAGATTTGATTCAGAATATAAACAATTGATTTCTTCAAAATACCGATATATATATATGGTCGGAGACAAAAGAACAAAGAAAGATATGTTGAAGAATATTAAATGTGAAATATTTAATGAATATCCAAAGGTTGAGGAAGTAAAATACGATGTAAATAATCCTCAACCTGTAGATAAAAGATTGAATAAACCTTTGACGAAAAATCATGAAATTATTGAAGTTGAAGATGATGAAAATAAATTATTTGATTTATAATCTTATAATAAAGATATAGTGAGGTATAAAGAATGACTATCAGTAGGAAAGTTCTTTTGGATAGCTTGAAAAAGGCTATGCCCGGAATTGAGAGTGGGAATGCGGTTTTGCAGGGAGCAGACGCATTTGTATTTCACGGTGGAAAAATCTTCACCTACAACGATTCAATCGCAGTCTCTATCCCTTTGGATATTGATGGGCTTGTTGATGAGGGTGTTGAGGGAGCAGTACATGCGGATGAATTCTTCAAAATCCTTTCAAAGTTTTCAGCCGATGAATTGAATTTTGTAGTAACAGAAGATGACTCCTGGCTCATTAAGTGCGGAAAGGCAAAGTTTGAAATGATGTTGATGAACTTTGATTTCCAAGAGCGTTTGAAGGGAGTTACACCCGATGAAAAAAATTGGAAGCCAATCCCGGATGATTTTATTGACGGAATAGGAACTTGCAAGATGCTTTCAAACAAGACACCGATGAGCGGAATCTATTTCAGTGGAAGGACAATCCTTTCAACCGATGGTTTTCAAATTAACCGATATTCTTTCAAGGATAAAGGCGAGACACCTGTATTTTGGATTTCAGACAACTCATCAAACGAGCTTCTCAAATTCCCGAATATCAAGGAAATTCAGTTGCAGAAAACTTGGGTACACTTTAAGGCTGAGGATGGCTCAATTTTCAGTGTAAAGACCTTGGACGCAAACAAATTCCCGGTTGAAAAAATTGAGAAACTTATGGACACAAGCGAGCCGAAGGAAGATGACCTGAACGCTACTTTCCCTGCTGAGTTGTTTGAGGCTATTGACCGTGCTGATGCTTTTGCTATGGAAATCTCAGACCATTCTGTAATCCGTCTTGTCCTAAGCTCAGACAAGATTGAGGTAAGTGCTGAGAGAAGTTCGGGAAAATACGCTGAGAAAGTTGCTTGGGGTGACGATTTCAAGGCAACTATTGAGCCGATTACAATGTATGTTGACCCGGTGATGATGTCGTTTGTCGCTAAACGCTCATTGAAATTCTACCTATCGAAGGTGAAGACAAAGAGTGGAAAAATGATTCCACGGTTCATGTTTATCTCAGATAACAGCCAGCATCTTATGACAACATTCTCTTCAAAAGAGTAGTTGAAAATTAAGTCTTAATCTAGGGTTATTTTTTACCCTAGATTTTTTATTTTAAGGAGATTTGTAGAATGTCTTTTATTGATGAAGATGTAGAGGAATTAAAAGAAAAGAAACCCACGGTGAAAAAGAATTTCCGGGAAGATGATTTGAAGATTGATTATGACGATATTATCCCGGAAGATGAGAAGATTCAGCTGAACAAGAAATTTCAGCTTGACCCTGAGAAATATCAGGATTTTAATTCAGAGCTGTACCCGGATAGCCTAAATTTCTATGACTTTGAGATTTTTAGGCATGACTGGCTTGTTGTAATTATAAACCCGGTTGAGAAAATAAAGACAATTATTGCGAATGATTCAAAGGCGTTAAAGCGATATTATAATGTCCACAAGGAACAGATTTGGGTTGGCTACAATTCCCGGAACTATGATACATTCATCATGAAATCTATTCTGCTGGGAATCAACCCGAAGAAAACAAATGATGACATTATTGTGAGAGGGCTTAAAGGCTATCAGATTTCAAGGGATTTCAGAAAGATAACTTTTTATGATTTTGATATTTATTCAAAGGATAGTCTGAAAACTAAAGAGGGATTCATGGGCAATGATATTAGGGAGACTGAAGTTGACTTCAACCTTCCTAGAAAGCTGAATCCACCTGAGATGAGGCAGACTGTAAAATATTGCCAGCACGATGTAGAGCAGACAATTGAGGTGTTCCGAAGAAAGAAGGAAGTGTTTGAAAGTCAGGTTCAGCTTATTGAGACATTTGACCTTCCAAAATACATGATTGGATTAACTCAAGCTCAGCTAACTGCAAATATCCTAGAGTGCGAGAGGGTTGATGGAAGGGATGACGAGTTTGATTTACAGATTGTAGACACCTTACGGCTCAAAAAATATAGACAAGCTCAGGACTGGTTTGAGAATTCATGTAACATGGATTATAAGAAAACTTTTAATCTTGAGGTTTGTGGTGTACCTCATAACTTTGGCTGGGGCGGTCTGCACGGATGCCCGGAGAAGCCATTGCACGCTAAGGGTAATTTGTTTCATGTAGATGTAACTAGCTACTATCCAAGTATTATGATTAAATATGATTTTCTTACCCGGAATTGCCGTGATAAAAAAAGCTATAAGAAAATTTATGATATGCGTGTAGCGTTAAAGAAAGCCGGGAAGAAAAAGGAACAAGCCCCATACAAAATCGTATTGAATGGAACTTATGGAATTTGTAAGGATAAATTCAGCTCAGCCTTTGACCCACGGCAGGCAAATAATGTTTGCGTAAACGGTCAGCTGATGTTGCTAGACCTTCTTGAACACTTAGAGAAATATATAACGCTCATTCAGTCAAATACTGATGGACTTATTGTTCAAGTAAAGGATGAAAGTCAAATTGAAAAATTCCGTGAAATATGCCACGAATGGGAAGATAGAACAGGAATGGGATTGGGTTTTGACGAGATTGACGAGATATGGCAAAAAGATGTAAACAATTACATTTTTAGGTTTACGAATGGAAAATTGGAAAGAAAAGGTACATATGTAATGGAGCTTGATGACCTTAACTACGATTTGCCGATTGTAAACAAAGCCATTGTTGATTACCTTACAAAAGGGATTTACCCGGAAGAAACAATAAAAGGCTGCAACATTCTAAAGGATTTTCAGAAAATAATTAAGATTTCAAGCAATTACTGCCTTGGCTGGCACAATGGAGATTATCTGAACGATAAGACTTTCAGAGTGTTTGCAAGCAAAGATAAAGCTGATAGTTATATTGGGAAATGCAGGGATATTGGCGAGACTATTGAGAAATTTGCGAATACGCCTGAGCATTGTTTCATTTATAATGATGATGTTAACGGCTTATTAGTTACCGAAAAATTGGATAAACGCTGGTATATAGACTTGGCTGAAAAGCGTTTGTTGGATTTTGGAATTGATTTGAATGAAGATTCTTTATTTTAAGGAGATAGAATTATGAAATTTGAAAATACGGAAGTATGGGGATTTAAACACGCATTGAGGGGCATGAGAAACCCTTTTGAAAGTTGGAGTAAATCTGATTCTTTAATCGAATCCGAATATGAATATCAACTTGAAATTGGTAAAAATGATATGGAACTTGCTCAAAAATTAATTAAAGCGGGTGAGCCGCATAGAAAATTCTTGAGACAAATTTTCGTATCAGTAGACATCACCGCATCGTTGTATTGGTGGAAAGAGTTTGACACCTATAAAGTCGGAACAGTTGCCAATAGCACAAGCACAATGCACAAATTAGCATCAACTCCAATTACAATAGATTGTTTTGAAATGGATGATTTTGTAGATGGTAATTGTATCAATCTTAATTATAAAAAAGATTCTGCTGAAACAACTATGGAGGTTTGGAACTCTTTAATAAAAACTCTTGAAATTTTAAGAAATAAATACAACGAAACAAAAGACAAACGCTATTGGAAAGAGTTGATACGATTGTTGCCTGAAAGCTGGTTACAGAGAAGAACAATTACTATGAATTATGAGAATATTTTCAACATGGTGAAGCAGAGAAAAGAACACAAGTTGACGGAATGGAGCAAGTCTTTCATTGACTGGACAAAAACATTACCTTATGCTGATGAGTTTTTCTTCAATAAATAATCTTATAATATAAACAGAGGTAAATTAAATGAGAAAGAAAAAGATTGGAAGGAAGAGTGTCACGAGCATGGTTGTTTGATTGGTGGTATTGCCAAAGTTAGTTACGAACTTGATGGAAAAATGAAAACCGATAAAGTTAAGTTTGTAGGAAAATTTTGGTATATTGAAGAGTTAGATAGAACTGAAAACGACCCTTATTTCAAAGGTGTTATTTTTGATATGTACAATAATGAGCAAGGTTCTGTTTCATGGACTAAAGAAGAATTTCACAAGTTTTGTGAAACTTTTACTGAATTGTTCTAAGGAGTTGTAAATATATGGCTAAATTGGAATTATACCGTAAATATAGACCGGGAAATTTTTCAGAAATAGTGGGGAATGAAACCGCAATTAAGAGTTTGAGGAAGGAACTTGAGAACGGTTCTCATGTTTTCCTTATGACTGGTCCTGCTGGTTGCGGAAAGACAACTATTGCTAGGATTATGGCAAAAGAGGTTGGTGCAGGTGAGCTTTCAATTCACGAGATAAACTCAGCTGAAAACCGTGGTATTGAAACAGCTAGGGAAGTGCAGGAACAAATGAGATATAATCCGGGCGACGGTGATGCCATTGTTTGGATTTTCGATGAATGTCACCAGTGGCTTGCTCCGGTTCAAAATGCTTTTCTAAAGGCTTTTGAAGATACTCCGGAAAGTGTGTATTTTTTTCTTTGTACAACTGACCCGCAGAAACTCATTGCCCCTTTGAAGTCAAGATGTTCGATAATAAATGTTTCGCCACTTTCAGACGATGAAATGAAATATCTTCTTAAAAGGACAGCAAGGGCTGAGGGGATAAAGCTGAGTGGTGATGTTTATGACAAGATTGTTGAGATGGCTCAGGGCGGAAGCCGAAGGGCTTTGAAACTTCTCGCTAAAGTTTTGTATCTTGATAACGATGAAGAAAGATTTTCTGTGCTTAAATCAGAGAATGTTTCAGAGAGCGAGGAAACTATTGAACTTTGCCGTGCTTTGTTGAAAAAGGGTAATTCATTCTCAAATCTAGCCGGAATCTTGAAGAAAGTAGACACATCAGATTCAGAGAAAATAAGACAGGCTGTAATGGGTTATATGAATTCAGTGTTGATTAATGGAAAAGACCTTCCCGAAGCCGTTGCGGCAATTCAAGCGTTCAGCTCAGCTGATACATATAGGAACGGAAAATTTGCACTCACGGTGGCTTTGTTAGATTATTTCTCATTATTGGAATAAAATCTATTTTATGAATCTTATAATATATTAGACTTTAATTTTCATAAGGAGTTACGGATGAAAAAATCTGAGGTACTTGAAAAAGAAGATGAGGAATTTGATTTTGAGAAAGATTTGTCAATTAACAAATTCCAATTGGATGAGGAGTGCTTGAGTCATTCTTCAATTTATTTCAGATATGCTGAGGCTCAGGCTAAAGCAAAAACAAGAGCAGCTAAGGCCAAGGACAATTTGGAATTAGTAAAGGCTGAAAGATATGACGAAATAAAAAGTGAGTTTGAAAAGAAAGGGATAAAAACAACAATCCCTATGTTGGACAAAGCAGTTCTTTCAGATTCAGTGGTAATTGAAGCTACAAACAAACTTCGTAGAGCAGAGGATATTTTAGCAAAACTTTCAGTTGCAGTTGCAGCTTTTGAACACAGAAAGTCTGAATTGGACAATCTTGTCAAATTGTATTGTGCTGGATATTACTCTTTGCCAAATGCAAGTGATACATCTAAGAAAGATGCGAATGATCAGACAGCAAGAGAAATTAGAAAGAATCTAAATAAATAAGAGGTTGAGAAAATGGTTAACAAAAAGAGCGGCGGCTTGGCAAAACGTTATTCAACGAGTTATGGTTCGAGAGATGGTGGAAGTTCTTCAAAAGGCGGAGTAATTAACTATCGTAATTATGATGGTGAAGTTACATTCTTTTCACCAACAGAAGGAAAGCATCGAATCAACATTATCCCTTATACAATCAAGAGCAAGAATCACCCGCTTGTAAAACGCGGTGAAGCAGAGATTGGTGAGCAGGATTATATTATGGACTTCTATGTTCACCGTGGAGTTGGTCCAGCAGAAAAGTCTGTATTGTGTCTCAAGAACACTTACGGGAAACCTTGTCCAATTTGTGAATATGCTGCATCATTGAGAAAGAAAGGAAAGGAAGAAGAAGCGAAGGCACTCAAGCCTTCACGCCGCGCAGCTTACAATATTGAGGATTTGAAAGAACCTGGGAAGATTAAGGTTTTTGAAACTTCTCATTATTTGTTTGAAAAGGAACTCATTGAAGAAGCAAGAGATGATGACGAGGGCGGATTCATTGATTTCGCAGACCCTAAAGAAGGAATGGAAATCAAGTTCAGAGCTTCAAAGACAACAAAAGGCAATATGGAATTCACAGAGTTCAAATCATTTGCTTTTGAAGACCGTGACGAGCCAATCAGCGAAGAGCTTCTTGATGCAGCAATCAGTTTTGATGAACTTCTTACAGTTCCAACTTATGAAGAAGTTGAAAAGATTCTTTATGGTGATGATGAGGAAGATGATTCTGACGAAGATGAAGATGAGGAGCCTTCAAAAGAGTCTAAATCTAAGCCTGAGCCGGAAGATGAAGATGAGGAGCCTTCAAAAGAGTCTAAATCTAAGCCTGAGCCGGAAGATGAAGAAGAATCAGAGGGTGAAGATTCTGATGAAGATGATGAGGAAGAAGAAAAGAAATCTGCAAAAAAGCCTTCAAAGAAATCTAAATCAGATGATGAAGATGATGAGCCGGAAGAAAAACCCTCAAAGAAATCTTCAAAGAAGGATTGTAAAGGAGATTGTCCAGAATGTCCATTCAAGCATAAGTTTGGAAAAGACTGTGATGTATATGAGGAATGTGACGACTGCGACATTTGGGATAAGTGCGTAAAAGCCAGTGATTAATTAAAATTTTGTAGTAACTCCTATCATTTTTTGATAGGAGTTTTATTCTTAAGGATAAGAAAATGAAGTTTCAACAGGTACTTGAAAGATGCCAAAATAAAGGATTAAAAATTAGTCGAATGGGACTTTATGATGCTGGAATTAAAAATGGTTTTATCGAGAGAGATATTGACAGAAATAATATTTTTCATCAGGAAAAATTTGAAAAATGGTTGGAAAAGAAATTAGAAAAAGTTCCAGAAGGATATTGTTCATTCAAAGAGTGTTCTCAAAAGTTAGGTATTCCTTTGAATACAATTTATTATTTATTCAAGGAAAGTAATTTGGAAGTCATTAAGATTGGAACAAAGAAGGTTAAATATGTCAAAATTGAAGAATTTAGAGAATTTATCAGAATTCGTAAGCACGGTAGTGAGGAAAAATATGGAAACTAAAAAATCGGAATCGATTTATTTTCAGTGTGGCTGTCGCCTTCTTGACCTTGTTATTGGCGGAAAGAAAGATGTTTTTGGAGTTCCTGCTGGAAAGTTTATCAATATCGTAGGTGATAAGTCAGCTGGTAAAACTTTTTTAAGCAATGAATTTATTGCTTGGGCACACTATAATTTTGGTGAGAAGTTCAAGTGGGTATATGATGATTGTGAAAGCGGATATTCATTTGATACTGAGTCAATGTATGGCTTTGAAATTATGCCTAAAAATTTGGAAGAGAGAGTTCATTCCGAAACTGTGGAAGATGCTTTTTGCAATATAACTTTATTTTGTAGAAATTTGAAAAAAAGTGAATTTGGAATTTATGTTATAGATTCTTTGGATGGTTTAACTTCATACGAACTGGATGAAAGGGCAGAAGAAAGAATAAAGAAATTTGAAGAGGGGAAGAAACTTGAAAAAGGAACTATGGGAATGGGAAAGCAAAAATATTTATCTCAGGAATTTTTTGCTCAACTTTGTTCAACAATAGAAAAGAAAAATGTTTTGGTTATAATTATTTCACAAATAAGGGAAAATATTGATCCATACAGTTTTGAAAAATATACTCGCTCTGGTGGAAAAGGAATGGACTTTTATGCTCATAGTGTAATTTGGTTGGCTGGAGCAAAAAAGATTTTAAAAAAGGAAACTCCAGTTGGCAATGTAGTAAAGGCAAAGACGACAAAAAGTAAAACACCCAGACCATATCGAGAATGTTTCTTCAATTTTCTTTATGATTATGGACTTGATGACATTGGTACAAGTATTGATTATCTTTTTGACTTGAGGACAGAAAAGGGTGAATTGAATACAAAGGCAAAAGCCGTAAAATGGGAAGGTGAGGAATTGTCTTTGGATGATTTGAAGAAGTTTGTCGAAGAAAACGGTTATGCTGAAAAGTATGAAGATTCAAAATATTTTGATGGAAAATATGACAAGGATGGTTTATTTGACTTTATTCAATCAAAAAAGGAATACCGGGAAAAATACAAGGAGAGTTTTGGTGAAACAATGACTAGAGATGAATTGATTGAATATATCGAAGAAAATCAACTTGAGGACGAATTGAAAAACAAGGTTACGGAAAAATGGGAAGCGTTTGAGGATTCGATTAAATCTAATAGAAAAAAGAAATATTACTCAAAACAGTTGGAGAGTAAAGAATAATGTATGTTATAAGCATGGGAGGTCATTTTGAGTTGTGTTATGAAAGAGGACAGAAAAACATATAGAAAATTAAATGATGTGAAATGTTGTTGGACTTGTAAGCACGCATACTCACGGTTCAACCTGTCGCTCTTGTGCAAGAATCCGGACGAGTGGGTGATGGAGGCGGCGGTGGAGCCCGTGGGATGCTGCGACAGCTGGGAGAAAAGAGGAGAAGAGAATGGGTAAATCCGAGTACCAACAAATGATAGAGAATTGTCGTGAAGGCTTATACGTAGTGGATATAGGGCATACAAATGTCGTTTGCAATAAATACGGATATGTTGTTTTTTCATGGC
>Ga0326512_10000462_pt1 | contig 35844 bp, 74 predicted proteins | sample 1_2617_0518_D_FD_203652 | JGI IMG/M metagenome (GOLD analysis project Ga0326512, IMG submission 203652) | Bovine rumen microbial communities from UC Davis, California, United States - 1_2617_0518 | ecosystem: Host-associated > Mammals > Digestive system > Stomach > Rumen | place: USA... | reverse complement strand
ATTCTCTTACTACAATCATTTCAACGCACCTCTTTCTGTTTTCTTAATTTTACCATAAACCTTGTCCATCTTCAAGCGTTTTCTGTGGTTTCGCTGGCCTGTTTTTGGTCATTCGTCTTCGCTTGTACGGGCAAGTCATGAACACACTTACCGTACCGCAGTTCCATTTCACCGTTTCCACCAACTTCTTTGTATGCGGTGTACTGGTGTTGGAAGTTTTCAAATTCGTCTTCCGGGATATACCCGATAGAATAATAAGTCTTAATCCTTTGGTTTAGTCTGTCGGCAAGTATCTGACGCACTGCCACCACGATGGAGTTTATGGACTTTTCCATCGTCTCATCGTTCTTCTTTAGTTTCTCAAAGTCAGTCATGGTATCATCAACGGCATTTCTTTTCTTCCGATACTTCTCCAAAAGCTTGAAGACAAGCTTTCCTGCCGAGAACAATGCCATTACAACCGAAACCGCTATGGCTACATACCCGATCAACTCACCAACAGACATATTCCCTGCGGCTTGTACTAACGCATTACTCCCCATCGGTATTGTCCTCTGGTTCGTCTCCGTTCTTTAACTGCTTGTAAATCTGGTTGCACCATGTGCTGCATCCTGCTACCAAGATTCCCTGTACTATCGCAGTGAATATGGCGATCATCACGTCATACCACTGTTCCCATGCCGGAGCTGCCGTTGCTAAAACATAGATGGACGAAAGCAACACACCGATAACGCCCAGAACAATCGGGATCATCTTGTCACTGATCCACGATGCCTTTTTAAGTCCGCAGCCGATAAAATAAATAACCGGAATTAAAACCAGAAGTTCCGGTTTGATGTAATCTAAAATCTGTTCCATTATCTTCTCTCCTTACTTTTTCACTAATGTAATCTGTACTTTCCCGATAGAGCGTCCTTTTGCCCCTGCGTATCCATCCTGACCGTCTGTGGTTTCTTTTCCACGTTGCCAGTCATAGTAGTTTCCACCAATGGGAGCTACACGATACTTTACCTGATACGACTTCCCCGATGGTGCCGTGTATACGATCTGGATACAGTCTATCTCTTTATTGTTTCCTGCATATCCATTATCATCATCCTTTGTGTCATAGCCAGTCACAAACGGTAACCAAGAACTGCCTTTAACATGGACACGGTACTTTACGGAACCTTTGGACACTTTCATGGCAAGTCCGATTATCGGGCTATTCTCGTATCCTGCGTAGTCTTCTGTGTTCTTAACGGCAGATAACCAACCGTGTTTCTTTGTCTTCACCTTGTATGTAACGTCTGGGAGCGTAGAAGTGGTCGGTTTCGTTGCTGTAGATGTGTTCTCTTTGGAACCGGAAAGCTTGCTTGTCACGGCAGATGCCAAGTCATCAAGTCTTGAATACATCCAGTCTCCTGGGCAAGCCGTGGAAGCAAACCATCTGTGCGCTGTGAGAAGCATCTCATTTGACTTCACGGAATGTGCTTCTGTCTTTGCCAAGCTACCTAAGAACAACAGCTTCGTTTTCCCGTTCCGCTTGCAGATGTCTACGCAGAGGTCAACCAGCTTGTTATATACTACCGTCTTGAACGCATATGGAGCTGTGAGATCGGATGCACATTCGATGGTGACCGCTCTCTGATCGTTCGCATTAGACGAACTGCACCAAGAACGATTCTTTTCTTCAACATACATTCCTACACGCCCATCGGCTCCGATTCCGTAGTTAGAAGAAGCCTGTCTGGATGTCGGTGCAAAGATAGAACCGAGGCTTTCAACAGAGAGCTGACCTACAACACAGTGCGGTGTAATTCTGTCGATCTTGTGCGTTCTTGCCCCAGAGTTGTTAGGGCTTAATCTTGTGTACGATACTAAACTACTATTTGACATTATTCATCATCTCCCTTCCCGTTGGAAAGTTCTTTCATCATTTCTTCTGTCATTTCAATTCCTTCTTCAATCTGATCTCCAACTTTGATCTCATTCTCCATTTGATTCACCTTCCTTTTCGGATGCTTTTGTCGTTTCATATCTTGTTTTTTCCAACAGGTATTCCTGCTGAATAGAGTTTCTTACCGTTCTCAGAATCTCTTCCAGAATCGGTTCAACTACAACCATGTGCAAGTTAGATTCACCTATGGTTTTGAGCATCTGTTCCTTGAATTCTTCTCGTATAACTAAGAATGGCTTGTCCATGTTCTTACCGCCTTTCGATTTCCCGTTTGAGTTCCTGTATCGCCTTGATGACATATCCCATCAAATAGAAGTTATCAACGCCCTTTACATTCAGGCTTCCGTCTTCATAGATACCACCACCGAAAACAAGGTTGCTATCCAACTTTTCTATTTCGTCGGCAATCATTCCTACGTTCCAGTGTGGAGAACCTTCGTGGCCTTCTTCCTTCCAGTCAAACTGTCGTAGTCTGATCTTGCTGATAAGTTCCAGACCGTTCACTTCTGTATCTTCTATGTTCTTTTTCAGTCTCACGTCAGAAGATGATGTCGCTATCGTTCCGGTGCTATTTGGTAGCGTGAGCGTGTAGTTTGTTGACGTTGATGTGTTGTTTGCCCGAAGCTGCGTATACCCTCCGGAACTGGTTTTTTTGTTGACAACAAAATTGATTCTGGGGTACCTACTGCTCGTATCTGAAATAATGCACATTTGGCCTGTGGTATCAGCAAACCCTCCAGAAACACCACCGTTCCATCCGCTTGCGCCACCCCAGTAGATATGGCTTGAAGCACTCATCGTTCCGTCTATGGTTGTGTTTGTTCCGATGGCCGTTGCGCTTGTTTTGGCTGAACCTCCGTTGATGGTAACGACATCAGCACTACTCATATAAATTAAGTTCTTTGCTGCGCCGTTAGAATCCATCGCCCTGAACGATGCAGATGAATTGTTGATTGTCACCGATCCACGGTCAACAATCAACGCTGTGTGTAAGTATGTTTCAGTAACATTTGTGCTGCTTGATGCTCCGATGTTGATTTTATTGTTTTCAGATAGGTAAATCAGCTTTTCTGCGGTTGTCCCATCAGATGCCAAAGAACTCAGCGAAACAGTGTTGGACATTAGAATGTCCCCGGAAACATTTCCACCAGTCAAAGGCAGATAAGGTTCTGTCGCATACGTTAAAGCGTTACCTATAGCCGTATCAATTTGTGAACCCGTATAGGGTATGGAATGAGTAGGCATTTAATCTCCCCCTTCCAGAAGGAAAGAACCATTGGAATCAGTCAGGAAGTTTTCTTCACTGTCCAACAGCCATATCAAAGGATCAGTGACACTAACTGAAATCAGGAGATCGTTACCGCAGAACACTATTGACGGTGTGATTGTTACGCTCTCTATGTTCGGCATAACTTATCCCCTCTTTCGATCAACCTGAATAGTAACCGTACCCTTGATTATTTCATCTCCAATGGTGCATGAAACAGTCAAAAGGTAATAGCCGTTGGCCTCCGGCTGAATCGTGCATATTACGGTCTTGCCCTCGATTGTGCAGTTTCCTTCTGATTCTAAAACCAGATCGTTTCCTTTTTCCAACTTCCACGTCGCATCTGCTATGACAAACTCTTCGGAACCGTCTTCTCCTAAAACATCGAAGAACACTTTCCTTCTCTCACCTAAGACAAAATCAAACCGATGTGTATAATTTGTCTTCACTTAAACACCCCCACATCTCTCACACTTCGTTGCTTTCACGAAATACGTCACCGAAGGATTCATGTGATAATCCATGTGACTTGTCATCTCAATTTCATTTTCATATGCCGTTATTCTGTCTCGCAACCTTGCTGCTCCCAATACCACTTCAAGCCTGGGAATCACAATATACTCCACCGTATCCTTTTCAAGACATGGCTCCGTGTGTGATGCTAACATCTCAAAGGTTTCCATCCTCGCCCCAATGCTTTTTCTAACAAGCGGAGATAGGCGATATTGAGTTCTCGCCGTCTGGAATAGTCCTTCCTTCTTTGCTTGTGCGCTAAGATCAATGACACGCATTGTGATACAGAATCTTTTGACAGTAAAAAGAACTGTGGCAAAATAAGATTCGTTCCCTGCATAGTCAACAGCATATAAGGAGACAACATAAACCCCATCTCGTTCAAACGGGACTTCAACGTCCCACAGGTCTGTTTCCCCTCGCCTTTTGAAAATGATGTTGTGTCCTTCGCAGACACCGTATACGGACTTAACCATTAGTCTGTGACTTCTACCGTGATGGTATAAGTGCTTCCGGTTGTTGTCGGATTCGGAGTGATAACGATGCTCTGGAACACAGGTGCGGTCTTATCATAGATAACCGTCTTTGTAACTGTTGTGGTTACTCCTGCCGGGTTAGTCGCAACAATCGTGATTGTGTTTTCGCCCTCGGTAGACATCGTGATTGCCTTACTAAACGCTCCGTTAGAACCAACCGTGACAGACTGTGCCGATCCGCTGTTGAGCTGTACCGTGATGGTGGCATCCGTGGACGTCGTACCGGAAACCGTCAGAGAAGCTGTCTTTGTCGCATATCCATCTACCGGGCTTGTGATAGTCAGCGTCGGTGCCGTTGTTGCTACCGTGAACGTAGTGCTTGCTACCGCAGACTGGTTTCCATCGTTATCCGAAACTTGAACGGTAACTGTATGTGCCCCGTCAGAAAGTGCCGATGTGGTATAGGATATGTCATATCCACCAGACACAGCGTTCTTTGTGATAGAACTGGAAGACGCAGCCACATTGTCAACCTTGATAACAAGGGTTGTGATGTCTATTCCAGAATCGTTATCTCTAAGCTCCGCAGTGACGGTCGGTGTGGAAGTGGACAGGTAAGAATCATTCGATGGGGAAAGATTGTTGATTGTTGGTGCAACCGTTTCCTTAACTCTTAACCGAAGCGAACTTCCCAAAGTTGCGTGTTGGTCATTAGCAGTCACCGTGTTTCCTGCAACGTCTGTTGCCGTCAGGGAAACAGGATAGTAATGTTCTGAGTTATTGTTGTAAGATGATGTACTCGGTGCTGTGATCGTGGTTTCGTATTTTCCCGTTGAAGTATTTTTAGTCAGGTTATATGTCTGACCGTTTACTGTTACCGTAACAGTCTGAATTCCGCTTGTTGTAGGCATTTTGCTACCCCCTAATTAAGTTATTGTTCCACCCGTTAAAAATGTTGAATTGAACGGCAGCCACTCATTTCCTGTAACACTTGAAGCATATCCGGTTGTGGTTCCGTATCGGTTGATATATACGCTTCCGTTCGTTTCTATTGAAAGCATGAACTTGTTGTTTCCGCTGCCGTGACAGATATATCTAAGTCTTCTGATCGGCCTGTACCCAGAAGGCAACGTGCATACTAAGATGCTGTCCGAACTGTTTATTGCAATACTTGTGCTCTTTGGTTTGACTTCACCAACTACTTGCACAACCGCCCCGAACCGTCTGTATGCGATGTCCTCTCCCGATACATAGTCAACAAAGTTGGTTGAGTTTGGAGCAAGTGTTTTCCACTCTCCGTTGTCTCCACTGACTGGATTCTGTGTTAGCACGTTATATCTGTTCACCCGAACGTCTCCACCGTCATGATTCAAATACAGAATCCCTGGCGTTGTTCCGTCAGTTTTTGCCATGATCTCGTATCCGTCAAACTCTAAATGAAGCCCGTTCGGATTTCCGATTTTCAGAGCACAGTTCCTTTCCTCTGTCCCCACAGCATCGGTTGTGTTCGTCAGCAGCAAGGAACCCGGAAAGCTAAAGGAAGAAGAATGTTCTCCTAAAAGTCTGTAGTAAGTCGATACTCCGTTCTGCTTCACACCGAACAAAACGTCAGCTCTGTTTTCTGGCGTTAGGATCAGCCGTGTTGAGTTTTTAGATTCAATGGCATTATGATCCTCTGAATTCCAAAAACTCGCCGAAACGCCGTCTGTGGAGATGAGAGCGTGTCTTTCGTTTCTATCTCCTGCTGCTATGTATAAACTGGAATCATCTACTCGTCTTTCGTTAGATCGTTCTTGAAACTTGTTCATACTTTCCAACCTCCCGACAAGTACATTTTGATCGTTCCGGTTTTCCATGCTGTACCATCAAAGATATTGACAGTTCCCGTCTGCCAGTTATTACTATTGTTTCGGTACATATCAAATCCAGTAATGCCCAGAACATACAGACATTCCAACGTCACCGGGTCACCCGTGGAAAGATTCTTGACACTTGATCCTGCGGAATACTTTGTGCTGCCGTTTGCCCATCCGATGTACACATCTGTTCCCATCTGCTGTTCCGTTGGTGTATACAGAGTTTTGTATGCATCATAAGTGAATTCGTCCGTATAGATCGTTGCCCCGTCCTTTTGATACGTCACCGTATATTTGTTCGGTTCCCATATCGCATAAAGGTTTACTGTTCCCTCGTTTGTTTCTGTCAGCTTAGATACAGTTCCAGACAGGACAGCTCCGTTTGTGGTTAAAGACCAACCCTTGAATGTGTATCCTGTTCTTGACACTCCACCCTGTTCTAAGTTCACAGATTGCGTGTAAGTCACAGATGCATCTGGTTTTGATCCAGTTCCACCGTTAGCGTTGTATTTTACTGTGTAGTTATTGATAACCCAGTTCGCATAAAGCTTTACATGGTTTCCGTTTGACGTTGCATATCCTCTCAGGTTTGCGCTGTCCTCACTTAAATAAGTTGATGAAGTTCCAACACGCCATGCCCTTGATGATTCAACGTGATAGCCCGCCCGTTCAAACAGGGATTCTACGTTTGCTATGTTCCGTGCCGTATCGTTGTAATCAAACGATAATGTGGCAGTACAGGAACCCGCATAATCTCCGCTTTGGACTAATGAGTATCCTGATCTGCACGTCCCTCCGTTTGGATAATAGTGAAGCGTTCCAGTGTATATATCCCATCTCGCATACAGGTTGACCGTTGCTCCGTTGGATGCCGTCAACTTAGATACAGGTGCAACCAACACGCTTCCGGTTGTTGTCTTAGACCATCCATCGAACTGGTATCCCGTTCTGGAAAATCCACTTCCCGACAAACTAACAGCAGCAGTATAAGCATAACGGGTAGACCTCGATCCAGTTCCACCGTTAGCGTTGTATTTGACTGTGTATTCGTTTTCTGTCCATTGAGCCGCAAAGGTGATCGTGGTTGCAACGTATACCAGATTCACAACAGATTGCCTGTTGCTGTAATATCTACCACCGTCATATCCCCAGTACCATCTCTCGAATGTGTAACCTGTTCTTGTAAATCCATTCGACGTTAGAGCTTTTGCTACGCCGTAGGTATGGACTGAAGATGCCGTAGAACCTCCGGTGTTCCCGTTTCCTATGTATTTTATAGTGTACTTAATCGGGGTTCTGGTTGCAGATGCCGTAAGTGTTATATTAGAGTTCGGCATCTTGAACGAATACGTTTGGCTTGAACTGTTAGACAACACGCTTGAGTTAGAAGATGTCCACTTGTTGAAGTCAACTGTGTATCCGTTCGGATCGCTGCAAGTACACGTTACCTTACACGATGCTCCGACAAGGTTATAGGTTCCACCTGTCGAGATTCTTACAGAGGATATGTTGCTTCCCTTCGATACCGTGAGTTTCTTCACCCCGATAGTCATCGACTTAGACGAACCTGTCTTAGCACCATCCGGATAACTCGCAAGTCGGAAATAAATCTTCTTATCAGACGTTACCGAAGAATATGTCAATGTGAAACTTCCCGTTTTCTTTGACCACTGGCTTGTGGATTCAGAGACAAGGTTCTTTGATGACCAAGACGTTCCATTCGTTCCGTACTGAAGCCTGATTCCATATCCCCAGTAGTTGTATCCATTGATTGCGTTGAGAGTGTATGAACACTTTAGCGTTAGTGTCGTTCCACTCAACGAGGGAGTAACACTAACCGCACAGGTCGGCTTTGGGCTTGATCCCACTGTAACTGTAACTGACGGCATATTCTCTCCCCCTTAGTGATATATCCATTTAGGTAAAAGAAAGAATAAACACATAAAAAAATGAACCCAACGCAACACGTTAGGTTCACTCTCAAATCAAGAATCCATCCATGAGATCACGATAGCTTTGTACCATTTCCTCATCGGATTTCTTGTTCACTTTTTCATGTAGTTTTGTCTCTATACTGTCATCGTTTACTTCCAACATATCATCAATAGATTCGATTAGTTCAAAGTCATAATCGTTCTCATGCATTGAAGCGTTATACAACGCTCCTGCAAGGCCATCTGATATATCCTTTGATCCGTCTACGGGATGGTCAATCTTCCCTGTCATGTTATCTCTCTCCAAGCGTATGATCTCCGTTTCCAGTTCCTCTATGTGAAGCATGGAGATTCTTTTCTCATTGATCGCTGACTTGAACGCTAAGTACCCGTCTGGCTTCTTATCAAGCGATACAATGGAACTGTCATCAAATCCCATGATGATAAACTGCTGTTTACTGTCTGCGGATTGATAACCGTCAAGAGAGATCGCAGATATATTCCACCCTAATGTGTATTTTAGATAGTAGATAAACTCTCTGTTTTTCTGGAAGGAAATCTCGGTTCCGTTCGGACATTGTATGCCAAGAGAGAAGACGTGTTTGTATACCAGCTCCTTTGTCGGAACCATCTCTCCTTTGTCGATGTCATAGACATTGTTGTACTTGAACCCCATAGCGGCCACGCAACCGATACCCGTTCTGTCCCCCGTGAGAGAACAGTCAAAGTGTACAAACAGCGGTCTTGTATACAGTTCCGGTGGCACAAGCTCTGGTTTAAAGAAGTCCTTGATTGCCAAGCTATCGTTTAGTCCTGTAGAGATAATGTTACTTGTGAATGGGTTTTGATCGTCACAGTAACACGCCTGGAGTTTATCGTATGCTATGAACTTCGTGACATGAGAAATGGAGATTCCGGCTATGTTCATAAGCGCAGCCTGAATATCCATCTCAAACCGTCCCTTAAACTCAATAGGTACATCCAGAATCTCAAACCCCTGTTTCAGAACATCTTCTGCGGATTCATCGTCACGGAGAATCCTTGACGGCAAGTTACTTCCACCAACCGCAACACGGAAAGTCTTTCCGCTGTATGTTCCTGTTGGCTTGACTTCCCACAGTTTTGCATCTGCAACGTATACTCCCGGCTTTCCCTTCTGCCGTCTGATATACGATTCAAGGAAATCATACTCAGATGCCTTAGACGATACGATAAAGAGCTTTCCTGCAAGCTTACCGTTTACTGTGAAACGTGATCCCATTCTCTCTAATACGGAGTTGTAGGTCTTCATGATCTTTGACTTCTCCATGTGGATGTCTGCGCCCTTCACGAAAGAGACCTCATCGAGAATTCCTGCAAAGATGTCTTTACCTAAAGAATGTTCGATCTGTGATCCAACCGTAAACCGTATGTCTTTAAAAGGTGTGTACTCAAGATATTTCGTACCAGTCACTTTTCCACGTTCCATGAACCACGGTGAATTCTGCAACATGGATTGCATCTTTGTGTACGCTACGCCCTTTGATAAGTCCAGTGTGGCATTGAAGAACACGATGTAGATATAACCGCCCTTGCCTATTCCGTAATACTTGTGTGGGTCTCTGAGACACATCAGGCTATATAAGATGTACGCCAACGCAATAACCGCAATAGAGGATTTACCTACGCCGATAGAACCAGTCAAGGCAATCTCACTGTAGTTTCCGTCAAAGATTTCTCTAAGCCTGTCCCTCCAGTAAGGATAGATGTCCTTGCCGTTGTTTGTGTACCACCCTATGTATCGTTCGTCCTCTATGAAGGTGTCTATGTCAACAGGGATTTCTTCAAAGTCAGAATCATACAGGGATTGTATAATGTGGTTCGGATCATCTGATTCAGAGATTTCTTTCAACATCATCAAGGCAAGTTGCTGTTGTTCCGGAGTAAGTGTCTGTAAGATTTCATTCATAGTAAATCACTGTACTTTGGGTATGCGTCCTTAATCATAGTCTGGAAGAAACTTTTAATATCATCCGGAGCTTCGATGTTGATCTTGTCATCTATGGTTATCATGACACGGTAATCATGGTCATAGTCAAACGCTATGTTCAATACATCATCGTCCAACACCTCAGAGGAAATGTTATGTACATCTTTGATGTCTTCACTGTCCATGTCCTGTATCAGATCATAGATGTCATTGTAGACCTCATCCACTTGTTCTACTAAAATCATCCTGCAACCCTCCTTATTCATTTAGGTTTTCTGTTGAATGATTACATAAAAAAACAGGCCAGGAACAATCCTCGGCCTGTCCTGTGTTATATGACAGAAAACCCGTAGCGTCTCATTCCAGTGTGGCGATACCCTACTGATTCAATTTCATATTCATTATTATAAAATGTATCAATTCTATGTAGGGTAAACCCATTTAATGGAGACTCGCTTTTCCAGCTTTCGCTGTCTATTAGTCTCTTTAGTGTTTCCCATATTCTTTCAAAATCCCATTCATGAAACTGCTTTCCGTATTCAAATATAATCCCATGTTCAATAAAATCAACCGTTTTGTTTTCAATGTCTATTTCAATCGTGATATATGTGTAATAATCCTTCCCGTCGCCATATAAACTGTCGTCATGCCCAATAAATGCCAATCTGTATATTCCTATCTCAGCCTCGTTTCCTGCGGCACGCATAAAAAGGCTTTCATGAAACCCCACTTCCGACATTCTTGAGTATATCATGGCAAACGCACTCCCTCTGTCCGAGTTGGTGTTCTTGGGATTTCTTGCTAATTCTAATATTGTAATCAAACGCATCACTGCTTTCCAAGATTTCTACATTCCCGCCACACATTTCGTTTATCTCGCCGACCACCCTTTGTGCATTGACTTGGTTGACAAATAATCTGCAACACTGAATTCTCATGTTGTTTTCACAATTTGTCGTAAAGGCAAAGATACCCCAACATCTCCCTATATCATAACCCACCGTGAATGTTCCTCTGGGGATATGTCTTCCCAGTCGATTTTCAATGCCCACAATGAGTCTCTGTATTTCTGGCTCTTTAAAACGGAGCAAGTAGGTTTTATCTGGCTCTTCCCAACAAACCATTTCTTCATCGTTCAACTGAATCTGTTTCGCCTTTCCGTCCCCAAAAAACAGAAAGCATTTAATGATAACAGGTGCATTTTGGGGGTCGGCATCAAAAAGCACAATCTTCTCTTTCCCCGATTCGACAATATTGGTGTTGTACCTCGCAAAATAATCCGCCATTGAGTTTAGAGAGTTGATAAAGTCAAACCCATACAATTGCGCCTTGCTTATCATTTGTTCTTCAGCCGACTTTAACACCTTTATCGCATATCTCTTTCTCAAGACTTCACTCATAACGCACACCTCTTCAGTACATAATTTCTGCTTTTATTATACCACAACAGAGGTGTTAATACAATCAAAATTTCCCGGTTTTACCCCGTTTTTAATATGCTAAATCTACTTAATAATCTATCTGAACCATCCCTGCACTTGTCTCTATCCATGTACCTTCAATTTCCATATCTCGTCCCAACTTATCGTAGTCAAAGTATCTTTGGACAAAATCATCATATCCCATTTCCTGTACATACTCATAAGCGACATCGCCCATATCGTTACACCCAGAATAAAGTGTGTACGTCTGGTTTTCCACAGTCTCAAGAGCTTCATCTATGTCATCCGCAATCTCTCCACGATATGCGTCAAAGATTTCTCTTTCGTCACTGTCAAGGGAATCAACCCGCTGTGCAACATCAAGAGCACTGTCGGGATCATCAGTTTCATCAAAATATTCCTCAAAGATTTCCATGTCATACATGGATGCTTCATCTACAAAATCCCGTGCTTCGTCTTCGTCATATCCACAGTCCATAATTCTGCTGACAAGATCGTTTCCTTCCATGTCTTCCATCTTCCTTCTCAATCCCTCTGTCTTTGTTCTCTTGTTGCGTCTGTACTCTTTTTCTCCTAAATGTTTAATCATAATCTTCTTCTCCATTCTTTTTGATATATCCATTTAGGGAATAATTCAAAGAATCACATAAAAAAACAGCCGGATTTCTCCGACTGTAACTCAAACAATAATTATGGGTTTATTCCGCACTCTGACTTTTCATGGTTTCTACTTTTGCCTTATAAGCGTTCACAAGATTTTCAATGTTTTTATCATGCATTTCCGCATCATAAATACCTTCTCCACACACCGGGCAATTAGCATAATACTTCGTATATGTCACCTCTACACCCTTATGCATCTTCGTCACTTCTACTGGTTCTGGTTTAAAGTCTCTTTCTTCCCAACATTTAATGCACAGACGTTTTTCCATTGTGCCCTCCTTAATATTTTCCAGCTTCGTGGAACGAAATAAAAATAACTAAATCGTACCAATTAAATTCCCTCTTATACATCTTGAAGTACACTTCTATCCATTTTTCTTCGATTGGATATGATTTTATAAACTTATATATTTCAGCTTCTGGATAGTCTGGATTCGTATTCCAACCAATTTCTACACAATCGTCTGCCGTGAGTTGTAGCAGCATCTTCCTTTTCTGAGCATCTGTCAACTCAAACTCTTCGTCAAATTCATCATTTTTATCTCTCTGTACGATTTTATAATTCCCCAACGCAAAAAGCGAGTGTACATCTTTTAAAAAAGCTGCTGCTCGTGTTTTATCCACAGCTTCATGAATAATTATCATATATCTTACTTCCTTTATATTATACCATATTTGTTTCTTAATTACAACGATTTTTAACCTGATTCGTAACAGCTATGATGACGATTTTTTACCTGATTCGTAACAGCTATCACCGATTCTGTGTATTGATCCAACGGAACAGGAAATCCACCAGCTTTGTCTGTGTGTAGTTCACTCTAAGAGACTTAATCTGATTCCACAAGGATAACTCTCTGCTTGACGTTGCTATCTCAATAGTGTTGTCACGGTGGAAAGTGATGGTCAGATAGTTCTTGTCGGCAAGTGTGATCTGTGCGTATGTAAATGTCGATCTTGCGCCGTTTAATATCTGCGCTATCTCATTCCGTGTCAGGACTTGTCCTCTGCTTAACGTGATCTTCTGTATCATCATGCACCCCCACTATTGATCTGAATGAACACATCGCCCTCTTCCATGCCTGTTGTGGGAAGTGTTTCTCCGCTTCCGATCTTCTTCTGGTACGTTTCATCCAGTTGTGCTGCCGTTTCCTCAAGGGAAACGATTCTATCCGTTAGTTCTGAAATGGTCTGTTCTAAAACCGAAACCCTTGTTCGTAGTCCCTCTATCTCTGTTGCAGAATTCCCAAATTTCCATAAGTCCCAACTCCATTCATCTGTATACGTTCCCTTCCTGATTTTGTTCTGGGTATCGTTCGGATAGATTGCTTCCTGAATGGCAGTGTTTCCATACCGATATACAACTACAAGCGTTCCTGTCTCTGTTCCGTTTGGACTATTCGTCGCCGGAGCTGTGTTCGTATATACACCGTTGTTGACGGCTCTGTTCCAGTCTCCGTTGATAGTGCTGTCTTGAGAAATGTCTAAGGCAGTCTCTTGAATTGATCCTCTTAGTCCTGCACTTGTCACGATGGGATATATAGTGCTGTTTCCTAATTTGAGTTGTTTAATGTTCGTACTGTTGGATTCTACCGTTACCGCATTAGCAAGTATCTGATCCAACACGCCGATCTCGTCAAGGCTTTCGGAAGTCAGGTTTCCTTCATGGAACACCTTGCATTTCTTTGTCGCCGTGTTCTGAATGGCAAACGTGATTTTGAACTGTCCTTCCTCGGCTTCATTGATTGCATCCAGAATTTCCGTCACGGGTTCCCATTGTCCATCTGTTTCAACTTCACCACCCACAATCTCAACTTCGTCTGTGATGTCGTTTCCTAATGCGTCATATGCAGATAGTCTGGAAAGCGTCTTAGCAAGGTCTTCCGTTAAAGCTATTCCTGTGTATGTAAAATCATATGCGGTAATGTACTGGCTGTTGTGTTCGTCGATCTCAACGGTTTCAGATGTCTTTGTAACCACCACTTGCACAGCATCTTGTTCGGTCTGCTCTATGTGGACATACATATCATCTGTTGTGTTGAATTCACCGTTATAGACCGCATACCCATCATTCAGTCTGTCGTATTTCTTGTACACCAGATAGAGTGTGCTGTCATCGTAAGAATCCCTGTTGGCAAGATACGTCTCTAAGTCTACCTCTTTGTATGCATGGTCGGCATAAGAGTACACCTTAACTCCAACAAGCTGCATATGCGGATTGATAAGCAACGCACCCTTTGTGTTGGCAGAACCGTTCGGATAGAAGGCAAGACCGCCACCTAAGAATGAAGAGAACACAAGATTGTTTGTGTCCTTATCAATGTAGATTTTACCTTTGATGATCCTGTTTTCATCACGAACGCAAACGGAACCGTCCCCAAGAATTCCGTTACTGTCAGCAGAAACTCCGTCCACGTTTTCCAATCTGTACCCGTTATCGGTTGGCATCGGGACATATCCGTCCGCTGGTTTTGATCCTCCTACTAAGACTTTCCACCCGTTACGGTATATCCAGAGTTCGTTGGTCTCCCAAACATAGTATCTTTTTCCCTCTACAGGGATAGTGCTATACAAACGTGCGTTTTCTGTAAACAACATCTCCACGTCCTGCAAGCTTCTATCCGATGCAGAATCATAGTAAATATTCTCGGAATCCTCACAGGCATAATAGTTTCCTTCTGAGATGTCTAAATATAACAAATCATGTTCTGTGGTTTTGATGATCGCCATGATATGCCCCCTTAGTGATATATCCATTTAGGTTTGATTTTCTGTCTGCACGTCAGAATTTATGATCTTGAATATCGCTTCTCTGATCTTCTGTCTGGACGCAGGAGATTCTGCTTCAAACCCCTTGAACACATTGTTCTGCGTATTGATAGACTGGTCTATATAAACCACCTCCGGAGCTTTTTCTCCACTTAGGTTACCGTACATCGTCAAGATGCGGTCAATGTTTCCTGCCAACATCTCCATTGACTTTGCCAATTCAAACACGCTGATCTCTCCGTCTTCAATCTCTTGCGTGATCTTTGCTTGATAGGCAGCCGTGACTTCTTCGTAAAGATTCATCAGGGTTACGAGCTGTTTCATTTCCCGTTTCGCATACTCGTAGATCATTGCGGACATCTGTGCTTTTGCCACATCAGTTTCCCTATTGATCCTGTTAATGGATTCTGCATCTCCGTTCATTATTGCGGTTAAATTATCCACGGTATCACTCCTTCGGGTAACGTGCCTTTATCTTCTCGATCATTTTCTTTTCTGCTTCCAACACCAGAGGGCTTATCCCCTCTGTGGCTTCCTCGTACATTCTCTTGAATTTATTATCTAACGAAACGTCAATCGTTTCTCCGATCTCCATTTCACATATATATGGTACTATGATTTTCTGGTCTTTCCCTTCCAGAGCTTTTTCCGCAACATCATGAAGCATCGCCAATGCCAAGAGTTGTAATGTGTTCTTGACTATGTATTTGGGGATTCCCAATATCTTTCCTATATCTCTGCTGTAATCGTCCATTTAGATGCCCCCTATCATGTTCTGGAATGAAATTGTCTTGATCTGTGACTTGCATATCATCCTGGATAATGCCGATAACATATTGTTGAGTTCCTTTAGAGAAATGTCTTGCTTCAAGTAATCCTCGATCTGTTTCATCCTTGTGTCTAAATCCGTCTGTGAAAGCGCCTCAGACATCTTTTCTCTCGTTAAGTCATATATCATGTTAATCCTGTTCGTCTCTTCCTGAAGCTCCTGTGAGATTTCTGCAAGCGTTTCAACGTCCAACTCGATAGAATCACTTCTTAATAGCATTGAGAATCCCACCTATCTTGCAGTCATGGTTATCTATGTACATGACAAAGTTCATTAGTTTGTTCCGTGCGATATTCCCTTCCGATTCAGCGTACCCTGCTTTTTTGATGGCATCTATCCAATCCATCTTCTCTACCTTGTAATACTGAAACAGAAGTAAAACCCTGATTGCTGACAACAGTTCCTTTTTCGTTGGAATCGTTATGGTTTGTCCTCCAAAGAATTCTACGAAATTCAGAAAGTTCTCTCTATCCAGAACATACGGAAGTTCACTCAGTGTTGTGTAATTAGGATTATCTTTTACTGCTGCCAAAAGCAACAGCATGGTTGAGTAGGTATCATCTTTTGATAAAACTTTTCTAATGTTCATCTATTCCCTCCAGAGAAATCAGTTGTAGTAAACTCAGATGTGTCATGATCTTTTCGTCTCCAACGTCTTTCAGATCGTCCCGTATCATGATCTGCAACACGTTCAATAGTGCAGACGTGTACTGCCTTTGAGCATCGTCCAGATGATAGGACACGAACATTCCGTGAGACATGGACAGGATCAGAGACAACCGAACATTCATGAATTCTGCGGTGCCTTCTACGCATCGTGACGCTTCCATCAGCTTGTCGATCTGTACCGTTAATCCTTCTATGTATGAATTATCGTATAAATGCTGAAAAGGGGTTACGTCATAACCCCCTGCAACGGACATACTCACTATTGCGTTTTCCAGATCATAGTCATCTCGTGCATCTATGAACTCCCTGCCGAACATTTTCTGCCATGTGCCCACAGCTTGCTTGTATGCAAAGTTCATATATCCCAGCCAAGCCCTGATCTCACCACCTCTTAGAATCTTCATGTATAAATCTTCTGCCATCAGATGTGCGACTTCCTCCAACGGAATGTTCTGAGACAACACTTTATTCTGTTTCAGATAATACTTTGACAGTTCAAAGATCATGTTATAGACATCTGGATCATTGATGTCTTCTTCTATAAGTTTTTTCAGTTTCTTTTCAAGATCATTTATTCGCATATCCTAATCCCAGCGGAGAGCTTGTCCGCATCTGTGACAAAATCGGTTGGTGGTGTTCGGGTCTGAGGTTTTGTAAACCATCTCTCTACATTTCGGGCACCGTGCATTGTAGCGTCCGGAGAACCAGTCCTTTTGAATCACTTTCTTTGTTTTGTTCCGTGGTTCAGTGCCCAGAAACTCATCAATCGTCTTCCCAAAGAGATCACAAATTTCTCCAACCTTTTCCAGAGATGGAATCCTTTTGTGCTGTTCATATCGTCTAACCGTTTCTTCCCTTACCCCAAGAGCATCTGCCACTTGTCGAATGTTCAGTCCTCGTCTCTCACGTTCTTCTTTAAGACTTTCTGCAAAATTCGCCGCCAACAATCCGTAGTTCATTTCTCAAACCCCCGTGCTTCCAAATCCCCCACGATTTTCATTCCCCAGCTCGTCCACCTGTTCAAACAGGATTTCAGGTGGATTCTTTACCAGACGGAACTGACAAATCCTGCTCCCCTTTGGGATATATGAATTTGCCGTTGCATATGCAGGGAAACCCCAGATGTCGTTGTCTCCACAATATGCGTTGTCGATAATCCCAACTCCGTTCACCATCAGGATTCTATGTTTTTTGAACGTGGAACTTCTCGGAACGATCTCGGCATAAAACCCTTCCGGCAGTTCCATCGAAACCCCTAATGAAATGATTTTGAAATCCCCTTGTTTCAAAAAGACATCTTCAACTGTTGCAAGGTCTATCCATTCTCCGTGCTTTTCCGGCATCGGGTTCCCGTGTGTGTTGATTTTAATTGTTTCCATTTTTGTCTCCCTCCACAAGTTCCGCTGCACAGGCAGCATATCCGCAAATATCTACAAACGAATCATAAGACGGCTTCTTTGCCGTTGACAATCTGGCGTTCTTAAACAGCTCCATCATGACTGGTACGTCCCACGGTTGGATCATCTCTTGAATGATCCCACGATAATACAGGTATGTGTTCCAGAATTCCGCAATCGCTTTGAAGTTGTTTTCCGGTTCACCGTACTGTTGGTTCCTATCCTTACACACGATCTCTTTTGCATCATCAAGTGTCTTTTCTCTAATACTCATGTTTCCTCCTAAAATCTCATTGTGTTTTTGAATTCTGCGAAATACCAAGTCAACTCATCACGAAATTCTTCGATTGCCGCTTCTGCCGTTTCTCTGGAATCAAAATAGACTTCAAACAAAATCTGTGCAACATTCCCATACGAAACTGCAAAAGAACTGTTTGTATGGTTGTAATAAATATAATAGTGATTATCTCCGTCCAAGCCCCAATCCAAATTGATTTTTCGATGTTCAGCCGCAAACCGATTCATGCGGAGATACAGTTTGACTGCCCGCCCCATTGCATCGGCAAGTTTCACATCTGAAAAATAGTTCGCCGTGCGATACAGGAAGTCATCCGTCCATTCCATTTCCTCTTGACAGGGCTCCGATTCAAACCTCTTGTTGAGAACATTGTAAATATCATATCTTCGCTTCCGCTCCCACCCAGTTGGGTTTTGTGTAGTTTCTTCTTGATCCACGACCCTTTGATATTTCACACCGTTGATTTCAATAATGTCTTCCATATCTTATCCTCCTAAATATATCTGCCACATGGTTTATCTTCTGGACACCAGCCAAGTACATCACACTGCGGAACCAGAAACTCTGCAAACATCGGTTCTTGTTCAACAACTAAATCCCTCATGCGACACGCAAGCTCTCTGATCTCCCACTGTGCCTTGTTGCACATTCTCAGGTTACAGAATTTCATGAAGTTTCTCATGTCAAAGGAAACATCCATCTTCGTAGTACAAGAGTTTGGCAGAATAAACCTCGCATCCTCTGGAGGAACACCAGCCTTCCGAAACGCCTTATAAGCCTCCCGTATCTCACGGTGTACATTGTCATACCTGATTCTGACAAACTCCTGTTCTTTGATGCTCTGCGGTGTCACATATTCAAATTCACCCTCTTCAACATACCGTTGACTGCGCACCGCAAAACTTCCCGTTCGGTGTCTGGTGAACTGTGCCATCAACGCTCTGCTTACTCCCTCAATGTGGAAGTGCATCTGGACAAACTCAAACACAGAATGATGTCCAGAACGATAACACGCTTTCATGATTCTTCCGTCCGGTGACGGTTTGCTATCGTAACAGTTGCTTGAAGCTCTCTCGATCTTTTCAACAGGCTTTTCTGTCATACATACCAATTCAACCTTCATGTTTACCCCCTATAATCTTCATACCTTCTACACGATTTAAAAATAATTTTATTATTACACCACCTCTGCAATTTTCTGATCTCCTTCGGTGCGTGTGGCTTGTCGTAAACCATAACATATGGGTCATACCCCAGGTCTCGCAACGTATAGATTCTATATAGATTTTCCTCCATCGTGCTATTGAAGTTCGTCAAGCAATACACCATTCCGATCTTTCTTTTTCGTCTGAACCTCTCCGCAAAACGTCTGAATTCAGCTTCAAGATCATCCTTCGGATTATCCCATGCAAAATGCAATGTTCTTAATCTCATGTGGTTTATGTCCTCGATGTCATCGTCATCAAGGCATCTAATGTCCAACCCCTGTGTAAAATCAAGGATTGCCTTTGTTTCCCTGTACTGTCGCATAAGGTCTCGTTTTTCTCGGCAAGCAGTTATGTTAGGATCAAGGATGCGGATTTCTTTCTGTCCGTTCCAGAAGTCCGACACATCCGCAACCTTTATCGCACATCGTCCTTCCTTGCTTGCGACATGACAGAAAGCACAACCTCTCGGACACCCTCGGCTTGTCATAGACACGGCAAAATTAAACTGCGGATATATGGAATAGTCTGGATACATTTTTTCAACTTCGTCTGGCAGATTTCGATCCTTTTCCTTGTCAAACATTTCCTTCCCGTTTTCAAGGTGAATCGCATATCCTGTACCACCTTTAACAACTTTATCTGCGTTTAGCGGTTCGGGAACACCCAGTGAATAATCATCCGAAAACACCTTGCTCATATACACAATGTCGTAATGTATGAAATCCGACCACCACCACTCTACTTCATCTCCTTTTGATTTGTGATAAGCAGATATTCTCATAAGTGCAAGATTAGGGAAATTGTGTCCGTCTACGTCTATTAGACCTATCTTCATCTATCCGCTATCTCCAGTTCATCTGTTCCATCACTCACTCTCCTTTTATGAATGTGTTTTATCCCATCTGAAATCCAACAGACTAAACAATATAATAGAATTATTACAATATCAAAAATGTTTGGAAACATATAAATCGTTCTGCCAACTGCAACATACTTCATTGTTATCTCCCGTCATATCTGGAATATCTCAACCTCTCGATTTACACTCGGTAGCTTTTTTGATTTTGCTTAGTGCTTCGATTGCATTTACTCATTTCCCATCCTGGTTAACAAGCATTTCTTCCACTATCTCCAAAAACCAGTCTGCGGTTTCTTCTGAGTTAAAAGATGCCACTTTATATATGCAGTTCCCCTTCTGCACCGTAAGACAAGGTTTCTTTCGCCCCGGCATATGCTCAACTAAGATTGATATATTATTCCTCGTTATACCTACACGACCTTCCATTTTATCATTCCCCCTCATACGGTTCCGGTAACGGCATCCATGCGATGACATCCGGCTCGGCAAAATAAGACCATGCCCACACCGTCCATTCACTGTCAAAACCCGGAAGCCCCCAGAAGTTTCCTTTCCCTTCCGGGTCATGCTCTGGGGTCTTGTCCTTTAGCTCGGCGATATAGACACCATCCATGTTAAAACGTCTTTCATGGTCTTTGTTCTTGACGAAAGCAATCACTTTTTCGTCAAATTCTGGCAACCTCTCACTGCACGGTATCCACTCACCATGCTTCGTCTCTGGCTCGATGGTTGGCATTTCGTCTAAAGTCGCCACCGTATAACTCTTTGACAATCTTATCTGTTTTAAAATCCAGCCCCGTAAGACATCCGCATCAATCAGCCTCATTCTTCGTTACCTCCTGTTTCAGCCATCTGAGAAAACACTCTGGACAACCGTTTTCTAAACAACAATTAGAATCACAATTAGGATTATTATCAGCAGGACAAGTAAAAATGGGTCTTCCGTCATATTCAAACGCCGTAAAAAGTCCCACCAGTTCTTCGTCCGTCATAATCCGTAGACAGTCGCCATTAGTAAAAAAAGAAGGATAGTCACCCATATATGCACCGCATACCGGACAAAACGCATACTCTCGTTTTAACGCATATTCAAATCCGCAATGGGGACATACTTTAATATGTTCAGACGATCCATCAAACGGTGAATATAACGGATTGTTTTTGGTTAACCATTTACTCATTCTGTTCACCCCTCATATCCGCACCGCACCACGGACAATATGGCGTCTCAAACTCTTCATCAATAATGTTATATCCACATTCGGAACATTCCTCTGTATCTACCGTCGGATTTTGTTTTATCCACTCCCCCTTCTTTGGCTCTTGCCGGACGGAGGGAAAGTTTTCAATCCATCGCTCCCAGTCGCACCCATTGTTAATAAAAAATGGGCACTCCCAGCATCCCACGTAAAAACATACGGATTGATAGTCCAAAAACGCCGCCTTCCGGCTGATTAAATCGTCGTTCATTTCATTCACCCCACACTGTTGTTAAACTTCTACATTCGTCCTCATACTTCTGCCAAGCCTCTTTCGGACTTCGTGCCTGACAGAACCAAAGCCGCAGATACACACGGTCACGGATGCAGTACAATTCACTTTCCGCATAATAATAATCATAATACGGCTCGTCCAGACCAACCTCTCGAAAGTCGTGCCAGTGAATATTCTCTGTTGCTGATGCCACCAAATGAAACGCTTTATCCAACTCACTCATCTGTCTTTTCCTCCTTGCAAAGTTTTAGAACCAAGTCTTTATAGTTCCGAACTGCGTCCTCGTACCCTCTTTGAATCCCACGAGAAAATCCATCCGTGAAGGCGTCTCTCACATCCTGCTCTGTATATCCACCCTGTACGGTAGGAATATCATCCACAAGCTCTTTGAAATGGGTGGGAAAATACACTCCCATGCAGTCCCAAAACTCAAGCTCCTTGTAAATGTCGCTCTTTCTGATAAGATCAGTCATCATAACCACCCAGCCCTTCCTTTCCAGATGCTCTCAAGAGCTTGTCGTACAGCTTTAAATGCTCATGTACCCATCGCAGATTGTCGATGCCTTCGTCGTTCCGGATCACATCCAAAAACTCAATTTCGTACATAAAAGCAAGGTCTTCCGCTTGAGACCGTGTGATCTCGATTGTTATCTTTTCCTCTTTCGGGTTCCCCAACCCCAGAAGACTGGCCTCTTCAGCCTTCATGTAAATGTTCGTTTTCTCGTCCATTTTCTCTCTGTCCTTTCGCTACCTGCCATGCAAAACAAGTGTTCCAAAAACTCTCTAATGATTCTGCCACCTTAACCCTTATCTGTTGCTTCTCAGCCTTTTCGTTCATCTTTTTTGCTATCTGCATAAAATCCTCGTGTGTCAATTCCGGTAAGCTAACCGCACCGTGTATCATGTCAGATAACAGATAAGTATATCTTTCGTCTTCCTCTGTAGACCACGAATCTGGTGGATATGTGGAATATCTTGCCTCGTGTGCATCTGCCGCAAGTGCCTACAGTGCGTTTGTGAATCTATCTGCTTTCCAGTCTTCCTCAAGTTCTTCCGGAATGGTAAGAATCACTTGCATACAATCACTCCTTTCTGTCTGTCACAAACGGCTTTGGTGTCGGTGCCCACGCCACAACCTTTGATTCATACGCATCAACAAAACAAAAATCAAATGTTGCAAAAGACCACCTTTTTATATCTGGATGAAAAATACCTATTGTTGTATAAGCATATCCATCTTTACGTTCTACTGTTATCAGCTTCTCGTCATCATCAATGGGCAACCTGTCCTCAACTCTTGTCCATTCCATCTTCTTTTCCTCCTTCTTTGCCACCGACATTTCTGTCGATCACAAACAGTGACCGCATTTCAATATCAAGCGCATCTGCGATCTTAATTAAAGTGTTTATATTGTAATTTCCAACTCCATCTTCCCACCTACAGATGAGATTATCAGAAACCCCAACCCTTTTTGCCAGTTCACATTTAGTCATTCCTTTTCTTTCCCTCTGGATGGTAATTTCTGAAGCTATGGTTGATTTCAACAAACGCTTACTTGTTCAATCTTCATCTTCCCATCCTCTCTGGATTGTTTCCCCGTTGTTTTTCACAATATCAAGAACAACATCAGAATCTATGTTGTGTGCCATGATCGCCTTGTCTTGTGCGCTGGCGTTAAAATAGCTTGTTAAAACATTCCCGTCTTCTAAACAGACCACAAGTGCAGCGTTGTTTATTCCGATTTCCTTTTCGTATTTATGCAGAACTCTAAGCCCATCTTCCACCCAAACAGCAAACTCATTGTTTTCAAATATCTTCATCCAACACCATCTTTTCTACTTTTTTATAAAAGCCATCCAATGTGTTTTCTGTAGTTTTCCACTTTTATGTCCATACAACGGAGTATACCCAATAACGGAAACAATCTTTGACACGGGAATATCTTGTTCATTCCACTTGAATATCAAAGTTCCATTCGGTTTCAGAACTCGCATACATTCCGAAAACCCATTCCGAAGTACATTTTCCCATTCTGAGGGTAACTTCCCGTACTTTTTCGCCATCCATGAATTTTCGCCAATTTTCAAAATATGTGGCGGATCAAAAACAACGTGCCAAAAAGAATTGTCTTTAAACGGCAAATTTGTGAAGTCCGCAAATATATCCGGCTGAACATCAAGCCTCCTGCCGTCACAGAGCGTTGTATGCAATTCTCTTTTGTCACAAAATACAACGTCTGGATTATTCTTATCAAACCAGAACATTCTGGAACCGCAGCACGGGTCAAGTATTCGTTTCATCTTCGCCTTCCTCCTTTTTGTTAAGGACATCAGTGTCCCCATCATTTTTGCCACCGACGGCGAACGCACTCCTCAAGTGACTTAGGATAGTCGGGTTTCAGCGGATATGGAAACATTTCCTTTAATTTATCAGCCGCCCACAAGTCACATTCTTTAAATGCGCATTTATTAAAGTGGAAAATATATCTCTTTTCTTGTTCGTTGTATTCTACAGAATCAAACGGTATATCATTGCCGTCGATAAACCATCTTGTAATATAGTATTTTTCGTCAATTGGATGACGTTGTTTCCATCTTTCGTGTGCCTCCCAAGATTCTTTTGTGTACGGTTCTGGCATCGGCCTCCACGCCAACACTTTTTCGCCAAACATTTCTGGCTGGCAATCGTCAAAGAAATAGCACCATGCACCACCGAACATATAATTGTAATATCCGCATTCGACCAGATGGTTGCCGTGTACGTCCTCTACGGTCATGAGAACCGTGTCAGAGCGACCATCATCGTTTTTACTAACGGGTGGTAACCAATCTTCAACTCTCTGCCATCCCATTTTCGCCTTCCTCCATAATCATTAAGTTCCAGTTATGTCTTGCCTCTGATTCACCTTTTCCGCTTGCCTTACGTCCGCACCTATTGCAAACAAGTGTTATCATGTCACTTCCTGAGTGTTCCCACCAAGATCTACTATTCAGTCCACAGATGCATGGCAAGAACTTTTCTTTCTTTCTGATTTTAACAACGCTGCAACCAAGTTTTTTCGCTTCAATCTTTAATTCCTCAACAGTCATTTTGTTTCCATTTCTCCTTAGTCATTTCTCTGTACCAACATATGGCACAATCCAAAAACTCAGAGAAGCATTGTTGAGGGATTTCTGGTTCATACCCATAATCAACCGGGCATTTTTGAAAAATAACTTGGGATTGTGTAATTTCCGGATGATCCTGCATCAACTTTTGCATAAATGTCATTGTCTTTCCTCCCATCACCAACACACATACAGTGCATCAAGTGGGATTTCATTCCATGTATAACTCCCAGAAACCTCGTGTTGGATGCATATCAATAAGCTTTCCAACGCCTTTATTGCAGATTCCGTTGTGCCCCATCCGTCCGGATCGTTGTATTTAAAATATTCTTTTTCGTTGAATCTCAGTTCGTGTATGCCGTGTTCGATCATCGGCAAAACATCCGATGCCTTGTACCATTTGCTCTGCTCGAAATCCCATCCCGTACACACTCTCAGCATTTCTCCGATGTTGTAAGTCGGCGAAGAATGTTCTGGTTCGGCGATCACCGCATAGAGATCATCGTATCCTGCAACCTTAACGCCAACTCTAAGATCATAACTCATAGTTTGCCTCCTTATGCCGTCTGTTTTTCAACAGAAACCTCTTCAGGCCACGGGAAATCCCAAACCAGATTCTTAGGTGACATAGTTCTCTTTAGACAAGTACCGTACAGGTAGTTCTTCAGCGCATACTGGCATCTGGAGATTTCTTCTCGTGTGGTTTGAACATTTCCTTTGATGTCCATAAGATAATTTCTATAAGAGATGATTGGGAACTCTTCTGGCTTGCAGCTCATACCAGACACAAGCACATCGTAGAACTTCAAAATCTTTTCAATTTCCACCCCTGCCATATATGCCATGAACAGGGATAAATGAACAACCGTTACACTGATTCTGGGCACTGTGTCCTGTGGGATTCTCAAGAAGAAACCATCTAACTCCTCCTTATGTTTATCCGTGAAATCCAGAATGGTTTTTGCTGTTGCTTTTTTATTCGTAACCTTGCCAGTTGAGCTTCTGTTGATAATCGCTCGTACAACACCATGATACCTGTTGCTCATGTAAACGCTTTCTATGTCTGGACGAATAATGGAAATCTGATCCCGTGTGCTTCTCTTTCTAACATCGTCATAAACCCCCGTACTCGATACGTTTCTGCACACCCACATTCTAATGGGTTTTCCAGATTCCACGATGGCTTGAAGCCTGTGCTGCCCGTTGCGAAGAACACCGTCTTCATCAATCGAGATTGGAGAACCTACGTTCTCATCCCAGTTTCCATTGAACATATCATGGGCATAAGCTCTCACGGTTACTGGGCTTATCTTTCGGTTACCGTGGTTGCTTTTAAGGAAGAATTCTGCTACTTCTGGTGTAATCAGTTCGTAAGTCATTGTCATGTTTGTTTTCATAATTTTTATCCTCCTAATATCCTTTACATTTTGATCCAATTCGGTTTTTCTTTTGGTTTGTATCCAGTCTGTTTCTTGATTTTCTCACAGATCATAGTAAATCTTTCTCCGGCAGGAACTTCTTGCTTTCGGTCTTTCAGTGAGTTCCAGATGTCCATGATTTCTTCTTTCCTGACTTCACGAACGCACAAGGCATCCGCAGCTCTGAATCTCACGTCCTGATCGAAGTACGGCACGAACATATCAATAAACCGTTCAAACGTGCTTGCCTCTCCGATCTGTTTAATCATCCTGTTCTCAACTATGTAGGCTGTATATCTTGCCACTGGTCATCCTCCTTAAACCTTCCACTTCTCTAACTGTTTCATGTCATCCTCCGGAATCAGTTGACGTGTCATGAACTCTGTTTTCTTTTCGGGATCAAGCATCAGCATCCCTATCAAGCTGCTTCCGCTTACCACGATCCCCTCCTGAGATACCTCAACATAAATTCCTCGGTTTTTCAGACGAGAACATATCTCGCAGAACTCTCCTGCATCTTCTCTCGGTGGTTTGATCTCAAATCTCATTCTATTCTCCTATTTCACATATACTGTTTTGCTCCAATGCACGCCACGGTTATAGCATCCTGCATGGGAAGGCCAGAACACGTCGATTCTGTTTCCGTAAGAGCTTCCCATTCTGTCCACGATCTTTAACCGTCTCCATGCTCCGTCAAGATATACCGTGATCGTCTGGCCTAACTTTCCTACAGAAGGTGTCGCAGCACAGTACAACCACTTGTATGACGATTTGTTGTACAGCCGTTTCCCTGTGGACGTTGTGGTTGACCATGCCCCTCTCCATGATGCCCACGATCCGTTACAGGACGGACACGCACAGTAATAGGTAACCTTCGCCTTTTTCTTCGTTCCCATCGCCTTGATGTACTTAGACTTGACATATCCAGTCTTTCCGGAACTTGTCTTGATCTTCGTCCAACCAGACTTACTTGACGATGCTGTGATCTTTGTTCCTTTCTTCAGCTTTACAACAGTCTTTCCTTTCGGTGTCTGCCTGACCGTCACCGCAGATGTTGTGACAACCTGTGCTGCCGATACCATCGGTGCGAAACACATGATCGCAATCAGCAGGATTGTTATGATTCCAACCGTCTTCTTCATCAATTCATCTCCTTAAAATAAATCTCTCGGATCAATGTCCAGTGTTTTAATCATCTTTCGTAACTCGTTGAACCTGGGGTTTGTTTCCCCCGATTCGTATCTGATAACCGTCTTTCTATCGCACTGAAGAATCTCAGCCAAATCCTCCTGACTTAGATTTTTCATCTCCCTAATCTTTCGTATCGTATCCCCAAATCGTTTTGTGGCTTCTCCCGTTCCTTTTGGTGTACGGGGTTCCTTCATGCTTGTAACATCGTTCAGCAGGATAAACACCTCTTTTCTGTCCCGTGAACAGCATATAGTGGCATATGTAAGGTGATCCCTCGTATGAATTCTCTTTTCTCCAATACACACAATCTGTGCAGCCATTGAATCTCATATGCCCTATATCTCCCTGATCCTGATTCCGTGTACCCATAGCATCAGCTTTCGCTTTAGCACATACGTTGATGTCCTTGTCGCCGGAGACTTCACGTCTTCCACGATAAACTCTCCGTCTTGCGTATAGCAGAAGTCAGCTTTGTAGGTACACTTCTGTTCTACCGTCTTACCGTTTGAATCTTTCTGCGTAGGGATCAACTCAAACGATCTCTGCAATTCCAGATTCTTGATTATCCCCCTCTTTTCTAAAACCTTCAGCTCTTGATACCGTCCTGCTTCCTTTTTTGAATCGAACCGATGTCCTCCCACCACCGTTGCTATCGCACGGTATTTATTCACGATACACTCAGCTCGTTCAGGAACGTCATGTTATCAAACGCTTCGATGTCGTATGTTCTCTCTGGTTCTTCTACTTCATCCTCCCACCTGTGATTCCTCAACCAGTTTTCAGGATACGGTATGTACTGCGGATCATCCCATGTCCTGTTCTGTGCCTTGATAGCGTTCAGCATGATACCCAACAGTTCATCGTCTACGTTCAGTTCTTCAAACGCTTGCATTGCCTTCTGCCTTGCGACCTTCCGAGGATAAGCAGACCAGAACGTCTTGAAATGGGCATATACATTATCTTCTTTCTTACTTTCTTCTTTCTTACTATCTTTCTTTCTTAGTATGATGTTACTTGCCTGTTGCTTGCCTGTTACCTGTCTGTTGCTTGCCTGTTGATTGACTGTTGCTTGCCTGTTAGTTTGACTATTATCTTCGTCATCGCAATCGTAATTATTTACCGTAATTATGCGGTATTTTGAGTGTGCCGTGCTTGTTATGTACCCTGTTGATATTAAGTGTTTTAATGCTGTCCTAACCTGTTGTTCTGTAAGACCAGTTCCGGCGCAGAGTGTGGGTATGCCTGTTACAAATTCGCCCCTTTTAATCTCTTTCCCTTTCCATTTTTTGTCTGACCACGAAGCCATAGAGACACAGTAGATGTACAAGCGTGTTGTGTTGTGGTCATCCCACCACTCCCAGTCTGTTACTAAATCGCTTCTCAGTTTTATGAATCCATTTGGCATTTCCTTAAACCCCTTTATTAGTTTCCGGATCATATATGTCAAAGTTAATTAAAGTAATCAACATATGAAGATGTCCGTCTATCTTTAAAACTGTTCTTTCAATTATGCTTTCTGCAACAAGTTGTTTGATAGCTTTCCTTACCGCTCTCCTGGGATAGCAAAAGGTTTTTGCCATCTCGGTTACAGTCGCTAACAGTTGCCCTCTCTTTACTTCCACCCCGTGTTCCGTGGTGTCGGTGAGATGAGAGTGCGTGATTATGTCCACGTAAAACAATGACGTATACATATAACGGTGCTTGACACGCAAAGCCTTAAATGTTTCTCTGGGGAGCAACATATACCCTCTATCACTGTGGTACATCTTCTATCCCTCCTACATCCTCCAGAAACTTCCGTGCCCCCCGAAGGCTCTCGCTAAGTTCCTTCAACCGTGAGGATTCCTGATTAAACCATCTGTGAACATGGAAAGTTTCGTTTGTGTCCGGTAGGAAATACCCTTCTCCGTCTTGTAAATTGATAATGACATGATCTTTCCTCGCCTTAGAGATCAGCCTTCGTACATCACGTTGCTTGATTCCAAGCATTTTAGCTAACCACCGCCCCGTCACGGCATTTTCATGTCCGACAGGTATAACTTGTACAATGTCAATTTCGTTCATTCTGCGCCCTCCTGTGGCTTAAAACGGTAAGTCCTGATCGTTGAAAAAGTCCATATAGTCGTTTTCTTCATAACTACTGGTCTCTTGTCTTGTTTCTTCTTTCTTGCCACAGAAGTTCACCTGTGATGCAACGACTTCCACAGCCTTCCGGTTGTTTCCGTCTCTGTCCTGATATTTTCGCTCCTGGAGTTCTCCACTAATCAGGATCATCTGTCCTTTGGTGAAATACTTGCAGATAAACTCAGCGGTGTTTCGCCAAGCCACGATCTCAAAAAAGTACGTCTTATCCTTTGAATGAGAATCGTCAACGGCAATAGAAAATGCCGTGACTGAAATCCCACTGGGAGTAGTTCTGAGTTCTGGGTTTGCTGTCAGTCTTCCTTGTAAGATTACGGTATTTAACATTTTGGTCTCTCCTTATCATAAATAGTTCTTTCCGTATTCACGGATAAAGTCTTCTATGGTCTTGTCTGGATTATTGTCTAACCACATTAGTTCACCTCTGCGTTTAAGGTACTCCATCATCCCTGCGCTATGGTGAACACCGTATGGTGGTTCGTTGTGGCAGTAATGGCACAAGTCCACCACCAGACCGTCTTTTTCTGATTTCTTTCTATTGGCGCCCCCGAAAATGTACTAATGGTGGCGTTCTATCAGTTTTGTTGATTCACATAAAAAACACTTTCTAACGCTCACATCGCATCACCTCATTTCTAAATGCCACAGCACAATCTAAGCATTTAAATTGCTTACAAATACCAATTTTTCTGATGTATACTCTAAAACCATTTTTATATCTCGATATGTACTTTTCGCCCGTATTCGATGGTTTGCACCTGCTTTTTTCTCGGCGCATCCTATTCGCAGAATAACTTACGTTTTCTTTTACAGTACACCATTCAAGGTTACACGCATGATTATTAAGTGTATTGTAATCCTTATGGTTCACCACCGTCTTTGTTGAATCACGATTTAAAAATGCATCAGCTACCAATCTGTGAACATAATAATTTTTTCTTGTGCCATTTCTTCTTAAATTGACCAGTAAGTAACCATGCCCATTATTGAACGGCTTTAGGGTCTTTTCTCTTTTGATATTGGATACATTGTTTCTAAAAGAAAGCGATTTAACCGTGCCATGATTGCTTATTTGATACAACCCCTCATATTCAGGAATGTCTTTAAAAATCTCTGGGCAACACTCACGCACTCTCCCACGCTCCTTTCAATTTGATAAGTTCATCAGGAGTAAGCGTTTCGATTCCACACGCCTTACAGTCCTGCACCAGATTGTCTATCAGTCTGGACATCTGCTTTGTGTTGTAGGTTGATGATCCATAGTACAAGTTCATGAGCTGAAACCCTTCTGTTCTTGATTCATCCACCTTTTCAGAAAACCAACCGATACCGTTTCTACTCCATGCAGTCTCCAAAGTATCGGCAGCTTCTTCTGTGATCTCGACTTGCCGGAAAACACCAACTTCTTTCACAGCGTTTCTGTAGATGTCTTCTTTGTCCATGTAAAGCTTCTGTGCCAGTTTTTCGCACAGATGCCAGCAGTAGGAATTTGCATTTTTACTGCGTTTCTGTCGGTGCTTCCTGATCTCTATATCGTAGATTCCATCGTCTTCTATGGATTCTAAATACCGGACGATCTTCATGGAATCCTGAATAGATGTCTTCTTCTGAAACGTGAACTCAACCATTTCTTTTCCCCTGCTCTGCCCTTTCTAAAAGCTGTACCATGATCGGCATGAGAGACTTTAATTCTTCCGCTGTACACTCTCCGGCCTGCTTGTTTAGATTCTTGTGATTAAGGCAATACTCAACCATTTCTCCATCAGCAGTTCCCTGTAATTGAGCGATCTTCCGATCCATGTTGTAAAGAGAACTAATGATGTCCATACGGGCAGCAGCAGTATTCAGTTCCGTGCTTCGTTCAGTAGCCGTGTTTTGCTCTGTGCTTCGCTGTACAGGCTTTTTGTTGTGCATGGAGTAAACTGTTTCCCAGTCCCTTCCACGGCTCTTAGCGACAATCTCAAGGCTTACTATGCGTTTGTTCTCCACCGTCATTTCCGATACACGGAATTTACTGTATGTCTGGAACTTGCCTTTGTCATTCTTCCTGAGATCAATAGAACTGGCGTTTACCCAGATGGAAGGAGCTGTATAGAGTTCCCTGCCGATACCCCAGTTAAAGCAAGCTCTCTTGAAGGAATCCGAAGCTTCTCCCTTCTCTTTCTCTGTGTAGGATTCTACGCCCACATCCTGTTTCCAAATCCATTCTCCGGTTTCTGGGTTCCGGATGCCAACGGAGCAGAAAAGGTTTCCGTTGATGAGTTCATGCTTTCTCTGCCAGTTCATCACTCCAAAGGTTTCATCCAGAATGTTCATATCGCATCGGGCATCTTTATACAACAGAAGGGAGCAACCATTCTCGTTGATGGTTGATACCCTGACTTCTACTTCGTCTGCTCTTAGGTTTCTGATCTCCATCATCTTTGTTGCCCCCTCACTTAATCTGAATGTTCTGTTTGTTTACGACGTGTGCGCCTGGGATTTCTAACCCCTCCGCAATCGCCTTAGAAATCATCGTCTTGTCAGCAGAGATTGTTGTTTTGGTTTTCTGATACGCTTCTGGGATAAGATCAATGTCATCAATGATCGTTTCCTGTGAGGCTCTGAAAGATACTTTGCATTTCGGAGACGAGAACTTTTCCTTCTCGGCATCCACCATGCAAGCTGCTATGTAGGTTTTCAGGCTTACTGCTCTTTTCTCAAGGGATTTCCTTCTTGCTTTGAGGTTCTTTTCTTCTGCTTTAAAAGCATCTATCTCAGCCAGTAAGTCCTTGTAGAAACAGACCATTGATTCCAACTTATCATCGAAGTCTGTCTCCACCTTTTCTACGGCATCATAGCCTGTGACTTCTCCGGTTTCCTCGTCGATTATGAGAGAAGACAAAGCCTTTTCGATCTCCTGATTGTATTCATGCAGTTTCATGTGCCTTCTTCTCCATCCTTTCTGCGATCTCCTGACAGAGTTGTTTCTGCTCCTTTGTATAGTTCCTGTCCTTTGCCTTTCTCCGTGCATAGGCAGCGACTTTCCTGTAGTCATTCTTAGTCATTCTTGACACGCTCCTTTTCATCGTTTAAGATGGTGGTAAGTAAATTCCTCATTTACTTAATCGCCCGTTGGAGTGCCAGCTCCTTCGGGCATTTTTCATATAGGTCTAAGTGCAAGACACCGTCGTGATCTCTCCATGTCCCGTAGACGATTTCCTGAAAGATTGCATCTCGTTCCGGTTTCGGTATGTAGAGAAGCTGATAGTCTTTAATGACATGATCCGAAAAGTGCAGCACTCGCCATCCTGTATAGTTCTGCACCCTCATACCAGATACGTCCTTCCATATGGTAAGACATCGGATTTCGTTGCGTTATCATCGCCATAGTGTGCTTTGGCTTCCGCAAGTCCTTTCTCCAACAGAATCTTCTGCTGAATTGCCTTGTCTACCACTTTCTGTTCATCGGCAGTGAGTTCTACTGCCTTGAACAGTTTGTCGATCTGGTTATCCTGCATGAGTTCTTTCAGCTCATCTACGGAGCATTGCATCTCCGCAACCTTTCCTGTCTCGTTCTGAAGTTTCTTAAAGATCATTTTTACTTCCTCCTATCTGACCAGCTTCGGATCAAGCCACCAGCACTCTCTCTTTTCTACTTCCTTAACACGGAAGTTTGTGTGCCCTTCCATCGCACTAATATCGTTGTGTGTCGGATTGCTCAACATCTGTTCAAGAATTTTTTCTGCGTTTTCTCTGCCACCAAAACAAGTAGCTACTAAGCACCCCTCGTGATTTTTCGTATCACCGACGATGATATATGATTTAGCCATTGATCTTTCTCCTTTCGTCCAGAACGCCTTTTGCGTAAAAGGCATTACACATCTGCTTGTCGATTTCGTAGTCCAGACGCATCTCTGCGTTGAGTTCTTTACACTCGACCTTGTGGTTTCTCATAGCCTTAGAAACCCTGTAATCGTGTGCCGCCACGATGCAACAACCGATTGCGATAAGTTGAAGAATCACACCAACCAGAACCATGATCCAGTTGTTCATCGGGAACGCTGTGGAGAACACCCCGAACCCACAGGCTGCACCGTATGTCTTTGCTGTAAGAGACCGGAGAGACGGCCTCTGTTTCAGATAGAGAACTAACGATGTTCCCATCAGGACTGCGCCTACGATCATGTTCATGCTGTTACCTCCTTTAATTGCCAACCATGACGGTACATGGGTTTCGTGGCATCTGGGTTTTTCATACCATACCGATTTGCCATGTCGCGCTTATGTGCTGTTGTAATCATGGACAGTGCATAGTACCTATCATCGGACAGGATCGGGTATCGTTGTTCAGCTTCTTCACAAAGGATTGCGAAATGCTTCGCTCTGAGATACCATTCAAGTTTCATGCACTCTTCGATTCTATCCATCCACCATTTCTTCTTTGCTCTGGTCATGGTCTTACCTCCACATGATATTTCAGCATCGGATGTTCCGCATTTTTGTTGTAGAGCCGTCCTGCTCTCTTAACCTCTGCACGTTTGAACTCATCCCCATACAGTCTTTTCCGAACATATTCTTTATCCTCGTTAGACAGTTTGGAACACTCCAAATCAATTATAAAATCGTCATGCTGTTCATCAAATCCGATGATTCTTCGAGCATAGTTATCGCAGATAATGTGTGCTCTTTCTTTCCACTTCCGTTTTTCTTCTCTGGTCATTTCTTACACTCCTTTATTGCGTAGATCGCACTGACGTTGCTTTTCTCCTGATACTCTTTGCATCGGTCTCCCGGTCTTGCGTTCTTAGAACGCATCCCACAGTACCCACAGTCAATGGGATTTAACTCCCCACTGGCGTTGACTGCATAGTATTGATTGAACCAGTGACACGATACGCATCTGCTTCCTGAGATTTCGATTTTCATTGTTACCCTCCTTTTACGTGCGTTTTGCACGTTTTCTTTATCTCTATTATAACGTACAATATGCACATAGTCAATATTTTTTTGCGAACAAACTGTACATACTTTTTGACGGCATTATGTGCAGTTTGTACATAATAAGGAGGCTTATTAAAATGTTTGGTGCCAGATTAAGAGAAATGAGAATGAAGAGAGACATCACCCAGGCTAAGTTCTCGGAAATGTTAGATATTGCACTTCGTTCTTACCAGTGTTACGAGGGAGGGACACGCCGTCCATCGTTCGATCTCCTTGTCCAGATGTGCGATATTCTTAACGTCCCTGCCGACTACTTACTGGGAAGGGATGAATATCTCAGGTCTATCGGTGTTGATCCCGATCAATTTTAGTCAGCCTCTCGTAAGATTCTTTGATGCACTCCGGTTATGTCTTCTAAAGTGTCCCAGAGGGCAAAGTCACCTGTTCTATCGCCAGCTTCGATGTTCTGGTAGTATCGAAGACTGATCTCCAACTTGTCTGCCATCTGCTGTTGTGTTAAGCCCGCTTTCTTGCGGGCTTCTTTTAGGTTTGTTCTCATAAAGGCACCCCCCTGAACATACTTGTATGATCTGCCAGTGCGTATACCACGAACAAGGCACACGCTATCAATAGTGCTTTCTTCATCGTTCCCCTTTCTTCCAGCCGTTCATGAAAGGCAGCAGTTGTATCTACATCAAATTCAAAAAGAATGTCCCACTTTAATAGTCTCTAGCCAACTGAGCAAGGTGCGAATAATCGTATCTGCTACCCTTCATGAACGACTGGATATTCTGTTTGTTATTCGATAAACTGTTCTGGATCGACAAACCAACTCAAAAACCAGATCAGTTCATCCATGTCAAGTTCTTCTGTTTCGTTTGTGATAATAGGAAGATTCATTTTAAAACCTCCTTCTCTCCAACCGTTGAATATACACGCAGAGTTAGCATGGTTAAACAAGGTGATTTTTTTGGAACTTACGAATACACTCTGGTTCCAGTTTTTCTCGTACTCTGGTAAACGATATTTCTGCGTGTATAGCCAACGGCTGGAGATTTAATCAGTCAGCCTTTTGCTTCACTGGGATCAAACAGATATTCAAACGTACATTTGAACATCTCCAGAAGAGTTACTATTTCTGAACGATTGAACTTCCCTGTTTTCTTTTTGGATTCATACGTTTCTCTTGTGATTCCCAGTAAGCTTGCTACATCAGAGTTGGTGTAACCAGCTCGTTTTTGTTCTGCTTCTAAGTTGCGAAACAACTTAATCACCCCCCTATGTTCTCGTATTGAGAACTATTTTCTTAATTATATTCCCGATATGTGAACTTGTCAAGGGTTTTCGTTAGAATAAATTCGCAAAATGCAAACTTTTTATTGACAACTTTGTAACCGAATAATATAATTGAAATGAAGTGAGGTGATAACAATGAGTTTCGGAAGCAGATTGAGAGAAGCGAGAAAAAATGCTGGTCTAA
>Ga0326512_10000461_pt1 | contig 35846 bp, 49 predicted proteins | sample 1_2617_0518_D_FD_203652 | JGI IMG/M metagenome (GOLD analysis project Ga0326512, IMG submission 203652) | Bovine rumen microbial communities from UC Davis, California, United States - 1_2617_0518 | ecosystem: Host-associated > Mammals > Digestive system > Stomach > Rumen | place: USA... | reverse complement strand
TGAGCATTTGCAGAAATCATCATAGTATTTTCAAGACCTTGTGGAATTTCATCTCTGTCAAGACCTGCCAAATCTGGATTTCTGTCAACTCTTTGTGTTGCAACAAATTTCTCAACTCCAATATGATGTCTTACAAGATGAGTTGTGACCCACATTTTGATGAAATCCCAAATTCCATCGTATTCAACGAGTCTAATAGGTGAATGCTCAGCAAGCAGCATTTTTGCTTTCCATTCATCAGACGGTTCTTTGTCAAGAGGTTTTTTGCCTGCAGTCAGTCTTGCAGCATTGAGTGCTCTTTTCCAACCTCCGTAAGGAGTTATACTTCTAACTTTACAATTATTCTTTCCCATTTTTGTTATTTTTATATACAGTATTATACCACATTCTAAATCCGTCACAACAGTTGTCTAATTTGTTCTCATCGCAAAATGAAGCCTGCTCAGAATTTAATAGATGACACATTTGACAAGCTAATGTATTTGATTTTGAAATAATAAGTGCTTTAGTATCAATATACTTATGGCAACAAGGACAAATGATGTAATTTCCATCTCTGTCAGTTTGAACGTCATTCGGCATTATTTCCAAACGCGATTTACATTCAGGACATATAACTATTGTAGAATCTTTTTTGATATAATTATTTTCTAATATTTTCATATTAAAATAACTTTTTTGTTGTATTTTTTGGTTTTCTTTTCCATTTATCAAAATCCCAATCATTCAAAGCATCTACTCCTCCAACAAAATTATTATGGGCAATTCTGTCTATTTCATCAGTATAACTTTCTCTTAACAATTCTTTAAGCCGTTCGCGAAATTCTTCAACATTGTCCTCCATAAGTTCAGTTCCGTATAAAGTAGATAATGCTTTTACCTTGTCTCGTTGCATCTTTATACCTTCTAGTCGTTTCTTATATACATACAATATAATATTGCCATTGCCCATACACGGGTCAACTAGAGTTAAACTAAAGTTTTTGTATAATGGATCGTTATCAGGAGGACAAAGAATTTTAAGAACAGAATCAGGAGTAAAGTCTTCCTGTGTTAAATGATGTCGTTCTTTTCGTTTGTCTGTTGCTTGGTCTTTCAACATAATAAAACAACTTATATTTAATTATAAAACATAAGTTGTTAATGTTTATTAGTCTATAAAGTTGTTTTTGTAAAAAGGAAGTGCTCTTTGGTTTTTAGAAATTGGTTGAATATCATCGTGAAAAATTATCGGAAGTTTTGTATATTTGCAACAATGTATGTTAATTCCTTTTTGTTTAAGATATTCTGCATAAAAATTGTCGTCCTTTGAAGTTTGTATAATGGAATCAGGTATTTGTTCAACTGGAAAATTTACATTCCAATACAAAGTGCACGGTCCTTGAGTCATAAATCTTGTTGTGAATGTATAACGAATTATATTTTCTTTAGTTTTTAACCATTCATTATACAGATTTTGTGCATAATTCAATACATACAAACAATCGTCATCTGCACTTATAACAGGTATCCCTTTATATTTTTTAAGAGTAAATGCAATTTTTTTGAAAGATTTATAGTTCTTTTTAACCCACAAAATTTCAAAATAATTTGACAAACTTAAAAGATTTTCTGGAAGTTCTTTTTCTTTTTGCGGAAACTCATCCTCAGACAATGTTAAAACAATATGAAATCCGGGACAACTTTTTATCAATGAATAAATTGTTTTTGATACAGTATTGATTCTTGCTTTCCAGCTAGTTAAACTTATAATTGCTTTTTCTTCTTGATATTCTTTCATATAAATATATTATATAATATTTATAAATAACAAAAATTGCAATGAGAGTAATCGTAAGTATGACAAGTTATCCTAAAAGAATTGTAAATGTAGGAAAATCTATATTTGCATTGCTTAAATATCAGACACTTACGCCTGATAGAATATATCTTTGGTTGAGCAAAGAAGAATTTCCAAACAAAGAAAAAGATTTGCCAGAAGATTTAGTAAGTTTATCAGCATTGACTGACAAAGTTAGAATAATGTGGGTTGAAAAGAATATGTATGTTCATAAAAGACACGAAATTTTCAAAACAGTTAAAGATGCATATGTATTTTTTATGGATGATGACGTTTTGTATAACGAAAAATTGATAGAAACAGTAGTTCAAAAAGCAGAACAATATCCAAATTCTATAATATGTTATAATCAATACAATCCGCATGAATATGCAGGAAAAAGAATATTGTATAATAATAACAGAAACGGAAATGGACCATTTATCAATAAAGTTAGATGGTGTGGACAAAGTATGATACCAACAACTGTTTATCCTGTTGAAATATTGGATGATAAGTATGTAGAAATAAGAGAAAAAACTTCTCCTATAAGTGATGAATGTTGGTTTCAACCTTTTGTTGTAAAATATGATATACCAATATATTATTGCAACTTTGGTTGGGGAAAAGACATTGATCCAGTACTCGGAAAAAAATCAGGACTGGTATCATGGTCTCATCAAAAAGATGCAAACGGATTGGAAAAAAGAGATAATTGGTTAAATGCAGTTTTAACGGCATTTCCTGATATTCTTAAAAAATATGAAAAATTGTTTAATTATGGAAAATGAATGGTTGAATTATTGTATATCACAAATACCAGAATTAAAAAGACTTTATAAGATAAGAACAGGAAAAATATTAGATCTCAACAACTGCAAAACTCTTACTGAAAAAATACAATGGCTTAAAATTTACGACAGCACACCTCTTAAAACAATGTGCAGTGATAAAATATTAGTAAGACAATATTGTAAACAAAAACTAGGCAAAGATTTGTTTATTCCAATAATAGGAGTATGGAATAAATTTGATGATATTGATTTTAGTAAATTGCCTGAAAATTATGTTCTCAAAACAAATCATGGTTCTCATACAAATATAGTAGTAAAAAATAAAAAAATTGACAAAGTTTCTTCTAAGAAAAATTTTGACAAATGGCTTTCAAAAGATTGGACATGGTGGGGCAAAGAAATGGCATATAAAAATATAGATAGAAAAATCTTTGCAGAGCAATATATGAAAGATAAAGTTAATGGAGAATTAACAGATTATAAATTTTTGTGTTTTAATGGAAATCCAACATATTGTCAAGTTATAAACGATAGAGGTACAAAAGATTTTCATTTGAATTATTACGATATGAATTTTAATTTTGTTGATATAAGCAGAACAGATGTTCCAAGCAATAAAAACAAATTAGACAAAAAGCCTGAAAATTTTGAACAAATGAAAGAATACGCTAAAAAACTCTCACAAGATTTTAATTTTGTAAGAGTAGATTTTTATGAAATAAACAATATTGTATATTTAAGTGAACTTACTTTTTTTCCAGCATCAGGATTTTGCAATTATAAAAACAATAAAACAGATTTAATGTTAGGCAATATGCTTAAACTCTAGCATTTAACTTTTTCATTTGTTTCTTAACTAATTTGTATAGAGTATTTTTATTTCTCATCATATTTTTATGCAATGGTTCGTTATCGTCGTGAAAAATGTAAACATCTCTCCATTGTCCGCATACTATGCATTTGTTAAGATTAAGTAATATTTTCAAACATGTATAATAATCATCGTCTTGGTTGGTCAAATTCAAAACTTCATCTGTCAAATTTAGCAAACCATATTCTTTAAAAACATAAGGAGGATATAACGTTCCAGCTCCGCCAGAATGCCAAACTTTATCGTTTATGCAAGTTATAAATTGTTGTTTTTTAGCCCATATACTTACAAAAGAATCTTTGTTGCATTCCCATATATTGTATAAGTTTTCTGCATAATTCATTTTGTAAATACAGTCATCATCTGCGCTTATAATTGGAACATCGCGATATTTGTCGAGAGTAAATAATACTTTTTTGAAAGCTTTATAATTTCTATAAACCCATAAAATTTCAATCAAATCGTTATCAACAAACAACATTAAATTATCTGGAAGTTCTTTTTCTTTTTGTGGAAATTCTTCTTCAGATAATACAAGAACAATATGAAAACCAGGACAATTACTTAAAAGCGAGTATATAGTTTTATCTACTGTATTGATTCTAGCTTTCCAACTAGTTAAACTTATAATTGCTTTTTCTCCATTATACTGCTTCATGTTTATTTTGTTTCAATTTTTCAATAAAATTTGTATATTCTTCGTTAAATTTGTTTATATCAAATTCTTTTTTATTTGAACTTTGTGGTTTATGTTCAATTTCACTTTTTGTCTTCTTTCTGTTTTCAAATTCTTCAATCATTTTATGCAATTTTTTGTTTTCGTTTGTAAGTATATCATTTTTTTGCTTAAGCAAATGTATATCTTGTAATAATTTTGTTTTTTGTTTTTTAATTTCTGTATTTTCTTGCTTAAATAATGTTATATCTTTTTTAAGATTGCAATTTTCATTTTTTAGTTTATCAAACTTTTCTAAAGAGCATCCAGCATCAATACTACTTCTTTTTTGCAACTGCGCATATTTTTCCTTAAGAGATTTGTTTATCTCTAATACTTCATTTAATTTATTTTTAATATTAAAATATTCGTCTGCCTCTACTAAAATTTTTGACATAAAATAAAGGTACAATTTAATTATTTATTACAATTAAATTGTACCCAAATTATTGTTAGAGTTATTATTCTGTAATTCTTCCTTGCTTTTTTTCAAATTCTTTTTTGAAATTTTCTATTTCTTCTTTAACTATTTTTCTTGCTGTTTTTTCAACATAATCGGCTATCATCCATTTAAACATAGGAGTCATTTCTGGACGATGGTGTGTATCCATAGATACAAGTCTAGACAAATCGTATGATACCATGTTACAAAATTATTTGAGCAGTTCCTATACCAGATGGCATTAAATCTTCTCTTGATTGATTATATTGCTTTGAAGCAGATGGACTCATCACACGAAGTCTTATATCACTTCTTGCAAAATTGACAATATCCATTCTACCGCAATACGACATTGCACTTCTGAGATAATGTGTATATTCTTCGGAAAATTCTTTAATTGTTTTGTTTTCCATTTCTTGATAAATCACTTTGCCTTCAGGAGGAGTTAACATGCGTTCTTTTCCAAGTGCTTTCTGGCCTTCTGTTGAAGCCATTCCAAAATGTACTTTGTACTTTTTTCCATTACCATCGGATACAACACTTCCTGCACTATCACTAAGCTTGTTCAACATACCGCCTAGCATAACAAAACTAGCTCCGAGGGCAAGTGCTTTATTGATGTTTCTGTATGAATTAATGCCACCATCTGCAACAATTCTAGCAGAATAACCTGTATCTCTACATTGGCTTATAAGTGTAGCCATAGGCATATAAATACCGGTATTTGTTGCAGTTGTACAAGCAGAACCAGTTCCAATGGAAACTCTCACATAATCACAGCCATAATTACTTAAACACTTATACGATTCATAATTTGCAACATTGCCTGACATTATAATCATCTTTTCACCATAAATCTCCTTAAGTTTTTGAATTCTATAAAGAAGATTTTTCATATTGCCATTAGCAACATCAATACAGATTTTATAAGGCAATGTAGTACCTAACAAAAGTTCTTTGTTGTCTATAAAATATTGTGTTTCGTTTAACGAAAATGCAACAAATAATTTCTGTTCGGTACAAAGGCGTCTTCTTGTTTTAAAATCTGACGAACGAGGAATGACAGGCGTTATGTGATTATTAAAATAATTGTGTATAACGTCTATATTATCGTTTATAACTGATGGCATTGGTGCTGTAAATATGGGCAGTGTTTCATGAACTTCACTTTTGTCATCAAGATTATATGCAAAAATTTTGTAATAAGGATTACAAGATTTTCTGCTTTCAACATCTGAGCATGCAGCTGGAACGATGCATAAATCGTCAAGAGAATAAGCTATATTTAAATCAATATTACTCATAAATTAAATTTTACCACCAAAGACTACGGAAATATTTACCGAACAACTGAAGACCTTCGTTGACTTTTTCCATATCTTCAAACTGTTCTTTTCTATAGTTTTCCATTGCTTGTTTGTTGTATTTTGGAGTTTCTACCATTAATGCACTCCCATCTTCTTGCTTTTCAAAGTCATACATCTCCAAAAAATCAACACCGTGTCGCTTTTGTTTTTCTTCATCATATTTGTCTTCATTAACAATATGGTCAAAAGCATAAATCATTTTGTCAAGAACCTCATTCCATTTTTCAAAAGTAGGAATTTCGTCGTTACCCGGATATCCGTTTGTGTTTTCTTTGAAATACTTAAGGCGAGGAAGAACAAACTGCGCAATGGTAGTATCAAGATTCCAACATTCAGTATCGTCAAAACCGCGTTCAATACGCTGTTGTTTGAATTTAGCAAGACGATTTACATCTTTTTCAGAATCGGTATACCAATCAAGAACACTAAAATTGACATTAGGTATACCAAGAGGGTCATTTCCTTTATTGGATTTGATAACCTCGTTTTTCAAAACAGCATATCTATTGCGAGCTTTGTTTCTAGCTTTTCCTCTTTTCATATATTTCAATTTTTTAAGAAATTTGTCATCAAATAAACCGTTATCTCTCATCTTTCAATGGAATTTTTTCAATAAAATCTTTGATATTTTCAAGCTGTGGTGGAGGTGCAGACAATAATCCTACGCAAAACTCACCATTGTCTTTCAATTTTTGTAGGCAATCATTCCAATAATCAAAATGCTCTTTGTATTTTCTATTGATATATTCCATGTCAAATCCTTTAAGTTTTTTGTTGTACTCTGGATAAACATGACCCATAGCAATATAAAGAACTTCATCAAATAATTCTTTTCCGTAACTTTCTTCAGGAATATATACTGAAAATTTATGGAACGGATGAATTAGATTTGCTAATTTGACATTATTTTTTGGCCAAATCATAGGAAAATAACGACTGCCAAGTTGAGAATACAACTGCAATGAAACAGTATCAACATTGTAATATGAATTGATACGGTCAATGCGAGACACATCAGAAATCATATATTCATCGTTTAGCAAAACAACATAGATTGGATGATTTTTGAGGTCAAGCAATTCGTTAATTTTGTCAATATCAGTAAACACAAATTCGTCTGATATACAGTCACTCAATTCGATAAAAGCATATCCGTTTACGCGGAATATAATATTTTTATAATGAGGACCGTAAAGGTTAACTACATGAGCTCCCCAACCTTGTTCTGCTGCTGCTTTAATTTCTTTATCGGATGCTTTTGTCATCGCAAGAACATGAAAAGCTCCTTGATGCTTGCACTCTCCTATCTCGCTTTCACCACCGGTAAAGAACAAAGTATCTTCAGGAAAATACATTTCGTTAGGTTTATCCTCTTCTGGCCTTTTACTGTAAGCACCAAAACGAACAATAAGTTTCTTATTCCGTTCCATCTTCTATATAAATTTCGTTAACTGAATATTCAAAAACATCCCCCTCGTTTCCTTCAAAATCGGCATAAACAGTATCTCTATTATTGTCTAATTTAGGAAAACTTGGACAAAAAATACCTGTAATTTGCATAGGAAATTTTGTTCTTTTACTTGCAATAGTCATTCCTATATGAAGTTCTGTTATATCTTTAATATTTTTCATATACAAATATAAATTTTTTATATTTAAATTTTGTTAATTAAATGTTAAAGTATTTTTTGATATCGTCAACCATATCTAAGTTCTCCCAAGGATGTCCATTGGAAATTTTTCCAATTACAATTTCTTCCATTCCATCAAAGCCGTTTACTGTAGTTATATAGATTGGTCGTTTTAAGTTAAATTTCTTAATTATGCCTGCAGGTGTAAGATCCCAAAGCGTTTTGATACATTCAACAATTTTGTCTTGTGAGAATTTTGGATTTTTTGCATTTACATAAATGCTTACAGGCTGTGCTACACCAATACAATATGCAAGTTGTAAAGTAATTTCATCAGCAATACCTGCAGCTACAAGATTTTTAGCAATATGACGGGCAGCGTATGCAGCAGAACGGTCAACTTTTGAAGGATCTTTTCCACTGAATGCGCCACCACCATGAGGAGCTCTTCCACCGTAAGTGTCAATTATTATTTTTCTACCAGTAAGGCCAGTATCTCCAGCAGGACCACCGATTACAAATTTTCCAGTAGGATTTATATGAATAATAATATCGTCAAGAGGTCTGTTTTCAAGACTTGCATATTTATCTTTTGCATCATTTACAACAGGTATGATTACATGTTCTGTCAAAAAGTCTCTAACCGTATCAATATCTACTGTGTCATCGTGTTGAACTGACAATACTATAGTGTGAATTCTTACAGGATTCCAATCTTCGTCATATTCTATCGTTACTTGAGATTTAGCATCGGGTCTAATCCACTTAGGAAATAGGTGGTCATCATTGTAGCCTTTTTCTTTTGATACAATGGAGTTTAACAAAATTTCTTCAACTTTGTAAATCAAACTTTTTGCTATATCAAGTGTAAGAGGAATAAAGTTGTATGTTTCGTTTGTTGCATAGCCGAACATTATTCCTTGATCTCCTGCTCCTTGTTCTTTTGTACTGGAAGAATCTACTCCCATTGCAATGTCAGGAGACTGTCTGTGTATATGTTGTTCTATACTTACAGTATTTCCACAAAAACCAAGTTCTGGAGAATTGTAGCCAATAGCGTTTATAAGTTTACGTACTCCCTCGTCGATTGTTTCTCTTGTTATTGCTGCTTTTGAAGTTACTTCTCCAGCAATTACAACACGATTTTCGGTTACAAGAGTTTCTACAGCAACTCTTGACTCTGGATCTTTGGCCAAATACAAATCCAAAATTAAATCAGAAATTTGGTCGGCAATCTTGTCAGGATGTCCAAATGATACAAATTCAGATGTAAAAAGTCTATTCATTGTTCGTTTTCGTAAAATATTTTTTCTATAACTTCTTTAGGAAGATAATGTACATTCTCTTCCTTTTTCTTAAATAATCTAATAATTTTATTGATTATTTTCCGCATTCAAATAACTGTAATTTACTGTGTACAATATTATACCAAGCTCTGCTCAACATCCAAGGATATACACGGTAATTGTTGAAGCCGTATAAGCCGCAAGAGAAAAAGTCGTGACATTCAATAACCCAGGTGCCGTCTCTAGTTACAGCAACATCAAGTGTGTATGACTCAGGAGCACTTTTAAACTGTTCAATAAATTCTTTTATTCTATGAACATCTGGAAACGCAAAAGGATCTCCTGCATAGTTTTTAACGTCAACTCCTTCTCCTTTATAAACAAAAACTCTCCATTCTGAAATTATTTCATCAAGAACAGTAGAAACTTGACAGCCTACAAATCTTAATGGAACTTGACTTTCAAAAATTTTGTTTACCGTTTCTCCACCGTTTGCAGTTGCTTGGAATCTAGCTTCGCAAGTCATCATACCGTTTTCATTGTCTTGAACGACATCATAAAAACCATTGTCTGGATCTTTGATGATATCAATAGATTTTATAAAAAATCTATTAGGATTAGTACTCTGATTTGTTCTGTGCAATTTTACATACTCAAGAAGTTCTTCTGCTTCTTTGCAAGAAATTATATTTCTGCAAATTCTGCCCGTATAAAGTTCAGACATAAGTTCTTCAGGAACATTCAACGGCTCAGGAAGACTTGCATTAAAAACTATTCTAACAAATTCAGATACAAAAGGAATACTTCCAACAGGAGTCCAGTCAATTATGTCTTCTGTTTTATTGCAAAATGTTTCAAGATTGCAAAGTGTTGAAAAATCAGCTTCAATAATTTTTTCAGAAGGAGACCATTTGTCGTATCCTTCTTTCATTTTTATAAGAGTTTCACCAAAATCGTGTTCGATTTTACCGTGATTATTTGTTTGTATTAAAAATTTCATATACCTAAATGTTTACATAATTTATCTTGGAATGTTTGATTAAATCCTTTGGTTGAACAAGCAATGAATTTTCTTTTATCATTTGCATTATTCAATATTACGTCAAGTTTTGTTCCGCTGTCTTCTGCACACCATACACCAAGACGGATTGTGTCAGCTTGTGCGGCGGGTTTTAACTTAAAATAATTGTAGTAAATATTTTCAATTACATAAGATTTATGAGTAAGATCAAATTTTTCTACAATTTCTTTATATTTTTCAAATTCATAATATTGTGGAAAATGTGTTGTAAAATTAACAGTTTTAATTCCGTTAGATGTAAGCAATCTTGATGTTTTTGCCAAGTCATGCTGCCATGTATTGCTTGGTCTATTTAAGTCTCCTACAAATCTTGGTTGTAAATAATATGTTTGTTTCAAATAGTCTAAATCAAATTCATGCACAGGATAATGATCATCACAGATATGAAAGAATCCTTCATAACCTTCGTTCTCATGATATAATTGATAAGCTGTTAGAAATTTGTTTGCTCTATCAAGATGAGGTCTATACATGCCTTCTATACCTTCTACACGAGGGCACGGAACCCACTCCACGAAATCAAATTTGTCTATTATAGGATTTCTGTCACCAATTATAGCAATTTTGAATGGAAATTTGCAGAATTTTTTCCATCCAGTAAGTGACATTTCTAATTCTCTACCTTGCTTGCCGCTATCAAAATACGGCATACACAATAAAACTTTGTCCATATTTGTTATAAAACAGCAATGAACAAAGTTTATAGATTTTCAAATTTCAATTATTTTTACAAGACTTGAAGTTTTAACAGTTTTGTTGAAATGCTTTTCGTCAAGAATATAATAGGTCTTCACAGTACAGCGTTTGTCAAGAAATTCCTCGCTTGAAGTGTGGTAAATATAAACCTCATCGTACATTTTTTTCGCCCAGTATTTTTTGCAAAAAGCAGGAAAATCTTTATTTAATTGATTTGCATTGATTTTGAAAGTATGAAAAACATTCTTTTTAGAATCCATGCAATGGCAATATGCAAGATAATAACCTTTTGCAATTTTTCTTTCTTTTACAGCCTGAGCACGTTCAGAAAGATTGCAGTTTTGTATTTCGTCGTCTTGTACTAACTTTTGAATATTATGACCAAACTTGTTAATACGATCCGCTTCTTTTTGGAAGTAATAACCATGATAATCATATCTTTTATACTTGAATACCTCTGGACGAAACTGATACTCTGCAAGATGTATCATTTCGTGAAGAATGGTATCTTCAAGATATTTTTCAGGTTGGTCGTAATATGTTGACATTTTCAATACACGGTCATAAGTATACCAACTATCGGCCTCGCCATATCTATAATACGGACGATGTATACTGCAAAGTGCCTGTCCAAACATGTGTTCAGAACGATTTGTTTTGAAAGCAGGTGTCTCAAGTTTTCCTTCCCAGAATTTTTCGTTAAATTCTTTGAATTTTACAGACATCCATTCAACAGTAACTATCATAGCTTTATAGATTTAGATAGAATAACATTTACCTTTGCAACCATCGCCCCAACAAACAGAGCAAACACAAAATCCTGGATGATCTGACTTGAACTTTTCAACGATTTGTCTTGCAACCATACGATAATTGGTTACAGGAAGTTCAAATACCTCATCTGCTTTATCTCTGTAATTAGTGCAGATTAAATAACAACTTTTACCGAACTCGGCAAACTGCTTCTTGAGGATAGCTTTGCGATTTTCTTTAGTATTTTTCATTGTTTGTTGTTATTTTTACAATACAAATATACAAAAAAATCTCAACTTAATTGTTAAAAGTTGAGATTTAGTTGTTAAAATATGTTAAATTTGTTAAATCATTGTAGCAGGATCTACTTCAACAAATTTATGTTCTTCTTTTTTAGGTTCTTCTACTTTTTCTTCAACTTTTTTCTCAACCTCTTTAGGTTTTATAATTTTTTGAATTAAAGGCGAAGGCTTTCGTTTTGGTTCTTCATTACTAGATTTTTCTGATACAGTTATTTGAGGCTCTTCTTGTTTGTCTTCTTCTTTTTCAGGTTCAACAATTTCTGTTTCATTATCAGATTTGTCTTCTAGTACATTATCTTGCTTGTCGTTATAATCTACAAAGCATTTAATAAATCCGAGTGCTACGATAGGAAGAACGGCACCAGATACAATAGCAACAATACGTTTTTGAGCAATTTCTTCAAGTTCATCCAATCCAAACAAGTTAATCCACTCCACGAATCCTTCTGTTAAGTTTGTATATGAGTGGAATACGTTGCCCATCATTTGGAATAACGTCAATAAAGTAAACAACCCAAATGAAAGTGTTCTGTTGCTTTTCATAAATACACCCGCGCACAATGAACACATTGCACCAAGTTCAAATGCCACTGCTAAGCAGATTGACATTGATTGTGAGTGAGATAAATTAAAGAAGTCTATAGAACATATTGCTGATATTGTTGCAACTAACATATACAACAATAAGAACAATATTCCTATAGCATATCTCATTACTTTTTCAGATCTTTTCATACAATTACTTTATAATAACCTTCTTTTTCAATACAAGAAGTATCATTAACTAATTTTATATTAAGTTTTTCTTCCTCTGGAATATCTATTAAGTTAATTTTTTTCAAATTGACTTTATTTTCAGCAAAGTAATACTTTTTAATAACTGTATACTTTTTGTAGTAACCGTTTTCATATTTATCTCTGTCTGAATAAATTTCTGTGTAAGGAAGTCCTGCTGCTAATTTTTCAAGAGGATGTTTTTCGCCATTTACGATTGCAAAGTTTTCTTCTGTTTTATTGGCAATACAATAATAACCAGGCTTTGATATTTCAAAAGGCGTTTTTACAATTTTAATATCTGTTACCTCTTTTGGAATATCTGCTTCTGCAATTTCGTTTTTGAGAGTATCATTTAATGAAACAGCAGTAAATACTTTATAATACTCATATTTAGGAGCTTTTAACTCAACAAGTTTGTTTTCTACTTTGTAAGTAGTCATAATCTCATTGAGATGTTCCTTTTGTTTTTCAAACTCTTGTATTATTCGCAAATTTCTTTTTGCAATTTTCAAATACAATTTGAGTTTAATTGATTGAATGACTAATTTAAAAATATTCATTTTTGAGACTCGAGTTTTTCAAGTTCTGCATCGATAGCAATTTCTCTTTGCAAATCAAACTTCTTTCTGTCTGTAGATTGTATCATTCTTTTTTCTGCTTTCAATCCTTCAATTTTGAGAGCTTTTTCAAATTCTTTTTGTGTAATTTGATTTTGTTGGATAGTATCAATAACCAACTCTGTTTGTTTAACTTCTTTTGTAAGTCTTTTTACATTGCTGTTTATAGAACATGTTCTAAACATAAACAATACCAAACATATGCAGCAAACTGCTACAATATTTTTGTTAATCCAATTCCAAATTTTCTTCATAGCTTAATGTTGTTTTTTCTTTTCACCTTTGAAGTCCTGTTTAGGCTTTTCGTTTTCAATTTCTCCGTGAGGAGCTCTAAACATTACATTTGTTGACCAAGGATCTTCATCGCAAGTACAATGCTCTGCATCTTGTCCACAACGTGGGCATTTGTCTGCGTGACTTTGTACATATTTTTCTTCTTTATCTTCAGTATCTTTTTCTATTTGGTCAACCTGCGGAGATTTTTTAATAGCTGCTCCAGCAGGTTCATTTTTCTTCTTCTTTTCTTCTGTAAACTGCTTGTAAGATTTTACAGCCATTGTATTTAATTATTTGTTTTATTTATTTACAACAAAAAAGGTTCCTTAAAGGAACCTTAACTTAATAGCATAGACAATTTATTTATTTTTGGTCTTGTCATATGCAACCTTGATTGCCACACCGGCAACACAACCTAAAATAAACCACATAACTGTAAAATTTTGATTAATGAATATGTTAAACCTGCACAAAGTGCAATAAATCCTAATACTTTGTACCAAGCAAATGTGTCATAATCAGGACAAATTATCAACAAATAATTCTCTTTGTCTATTTGTTTGAACTCTGGCGCAACTGCGTCCGCAAAACCAAGTCTTAAAAACAAACTATCAAATTGACGAAGAGCATTTAATACATAAGCTTGTTGAATTTGTGGATGAGAAGCTACAACTTCTTCAGGTAAATGTATCACAGTATACATTCTACCAATCCAGTCAACTCTAAATCCAGCTTCCTCAATATTTAATCTGGTTTCTGGTTCCTTTAATATTTTATTGATTGCTCGCCAAGTTTTAATTTGGCGAATAAGTCTTCTTAAATACATTCAATATTGAAATTTTTGAAAAGTGGATCGTTTATAAGATTTTTTCTTACTCGTTCTTTTCCGTGATGAATTCTGTTTTTGACAGTGCAAAGACTAATTCCAGGTTCCACTTTTTTCATCTTTTCAAGAATATCGTTATATTTTGCATTTTCATATATTCTTGGATAAAGATAATCTTTGTAAATCTTCGGAAGTTTCAATACCTCCGCTTTAATTTTCTTCATTTGTTCTTGAAGAATGTTCTCTTCTTCAAATAAATCGCCTTCAGTTTTTATTTCATCAATATCGTAATCGTCTGCGATATCAAAACCAACTGTTTCGTGCAAATGCTCTATTGATGAAAGTTTTGAATTTCTTTTAAGAGTTACCAATGCTTCATTTTTTGCAATGGTATAAGCCCAAGTTGTAATTTGGAACTGTTCATCATACTCATCTATTCGAGTATAAATTTTGGTCATCGTATTTGTAACAACATCATCGGTCATATCTTCATCTTTCAATATGCCGAACACAAATGCACGCAAGCCATTGTACATTTTGTGATAGAGTTTGTTATACGCTTTTTCCGATTTTGTTTGTTTAAATTCTAAGGCTAATTCTTTGTAAGTTTGATTTCTTTCTTTCATATATTCTCTTCCTCTAATCAAATATATTACTTATTTTAGATTTGTTTGTTAAAAGTATGTTAATTTTTATAATCAATTATAGTCTTGATATCAGAAAATTTAACAGGTTTATATTCCCAAAAATCAGTGCAGACATTTACAACATTACAACCTTTAGTTAATACTGTATCATTGTTGTAAACCTCGTGACCATGAAAATGTATAGTTCCAGTGTCTTTGCCCGGCCAATTTTTCATTGGATAATGGCAAAGTACTGTATCAAATTGGTTAAGTAAAAGAATTGACTCTTGTGAAATAAGAACCCCTTTTTGTTCAAGAAGTGCATCATCAGCGTTTCCTTTGAAAAATACTATAATACCATTAAGTTTTTTCAATACATTTTCACAAGTAATAGGATCCCAAGCAAAGTTGCCGAGATGGAATACAATATCATTTTTGCCGACTACAGAATTCCATTTCTTAATCAGCTTATTGTTCATTTCATTAAGGTCTGCGAATTGTCTGTTTGCTATTTCAAGAATGCCAACTCGTCCAAACCAAGTATCAGATGTTACAAAAAAATCGTTATATTGTTTAAGTGTTTCATTTATATCTTCCGCCGTCACAAAAGTCGCTTTCATATTATATTACTTATTCAACTTGATTTTAATTTTGTCCATAAATGTCTTAACGGTCTCTACAGCCTCTTTTAACTCAACTGCTTGCTCGTTAAGTTTTTCGTAATTTTCAGAGAGAATTTGTTGTTCTTTAGTTATATCAAAATTTTGTGATTTGTTTTGACAAACTAAAGAAATAATTAACTCAAAATCTTCATCTCTTTTAACAGGATCGTCATAGTCAATGCTTGTTTGCATTCCACCATAACCTTCAGGAGTAAAAAATATAATTTGTGGTATTGTTATAGTTTCAGTAACTACTTTAGAAGTTCCAGTGTTTCTTTTTGATGTTACATTGTATCGTTGTTCGTCATGTTTTTCAATTCTTGTAAATCTTGATAAATTTAACAGTCCTTGGTAATGCTTCAAACGGTACATCATAGGCTTTCATGAATTATTTGTATATTTATTGTTAAAAGCCTCTACATATTTTTCGTATTTATTGTTTCCGTGCAATTCTTGTGAGTCATCAAAATAAAAGACTTTTTCTTCTCTTAACATTTTTTCGTTATAATAATCTAATACAACAATATCGTGTTCGTTGATATAGTTGTATAGTTCTTTTCTTATAACAGCAGTTAGATCCAATAATTCAAACTTATTAAACCCGCTACAAAGATAGAACCAAATGTTTTGATTGCTTTTTATGTACTTTGTACCGTTGGATTTTTGTGACCGATTTGGACTGTCTTTAACGAACAACATAAAAAATTGCATTCTGTTGTCTCTAGACGAATCTTCAATATACCTAAGATAATCAGATTTTAATCCAACATATATTCCATTGTAAATACAGTCTTTGTATTCTTTTGGCAATTTAGATTTAACAGCATCTAACATTTTGTAGATACCGTAACCTGATTTTTTAGGAGTCTCTGCCATTTTCGTACACATATTTTAGAACAGGAAAGCGAAGACTTAACATGCCATTGTTTTTGTTTTTCGTTTCCTCAAAATACTGTACAGTGACAGTTTTTCCAATAATAAGAGAAGGATCTTTGAACCAAGCAATACGCTGTTCTTTTGAAAGTCCTGAACCGACTCCAACTTTTGAACCTTTGTGATTGATAACAATAGCAGTCACAACATCGTATTCTTTATTGCCGCCTTCGTTGTAAACAACCTTTCCAGTCTCAACTCCTTCAACAACATACTCTGCGTCCATGAACTTTTTGACTTTCAAAAGATCTTTTGTACGGTCATTTTTGTAAGGAGCATCTTTACGAAGCATAAAACCTTCCCAGCCACCGTCTTTGACATATTGAGACCAACGGTCAAAATCGTCTTGAGACAAAATACGTTCTTGTTTTACATGCTTGATAGTTTTAAATTCAGCAATATGCGGCTGACTGAAAATGTGAGTAAGATAATTGTCACGAACAGAGAAACAAGAGGAAGTTTTTTCCATATTGAATTCCTCTAACGTAAGAATATCAAAAATATTGTAGCAAGGAGTAGGAATAGTATAATCTTTACGAGAGATTGCACTTACAGCCCAATCAAAATGTTCATCTCCATTTTCATCAAGAATGCAAAGTTCGCCATCAAATACAATACTGTTTGCTGTCATATATTTTGAGAGTCCTCCGCTATAAAGAGTACTAAAAATATGATCAAGCATTGCCTCGATAGCAGGCTTTACATTCCCGAGAGTTTTGAATTCCTTACCTTGACGACTGACAAATTTAATATCGTATTTGTCATCTCCTACATCGCTTTTGCGAGTTGATATGCAAATACAACGACAGCCATCAAGTTTTCTAGAGGCAAAGAAAGAACCGTCTAGAGGGTCAACACCTTTTACTTTATCCAATTGATAAGCAAGAGAAACAAGAAACTTGTCAAGTTCTTCTGATTCTACGCCAGTAGCATTCAAGAAATTTTCTCTTGAAATACCGATTGTAAGTTTTTTTGCAATGATTGCTTTGAGAATCTCCTGAGACTTTGGCTCAAATTGATTGATAGTATGCTCTACAAGAGCAACTGCAGCATTGCCAGTTTTGTAACGATTAGACAAAATAAACAAGCATTCAGCAAAATCTTTGTAGTTTTCGTCTATTGTTTTTGTGCCACTTTTTGTTACATTGTATTTTTTGACATAATATTTCTTGTCAGAATACGTGTCTTCAAAGATCTGCTGAACAACAGGAGTAAGATTTTTTGCAAGAATTTCTTTTTTCTTGTTGGTTCCAGCAGTGTTTTTAATCAAATCAAATAGTTCAGGAGTTGTCATATTATTAATTGTTAAGAGTACTTAATTCAGCAATAGCATCGCTAACGTGGCCTTTGAACTTGTCGTCAATTTGGAAATTAACACGACCAAAAGGAATGTTGAATGTCTCGAAATCTTCAACCAAAACAGTAGTTTTGATAGGATCGTACACAATTTCTCCCTTTGAAAAATCGATATTTGTAAGACCGTACACAGCAAATTTACCTTCACCGTCGCTGACATTCTTTCTTTCGTACCAACCTTCAAGAGCATAAAATACTCCAGGACCAGCAACGTTGGCAATCTTTACAATAACCTTCGGATCTTGCACATTCTCCGAATTGAAAGCATCATAAAGCTTTTCAATAATTTCTTTTGTGAAAATCATATTCTTTATTATTTTAATATTTTGACTTTTTCTTTGAAGTAGTATTTTCCGGTTGCCATAATTCCAGCATCATCGTTCCAATATTTAAGAAAATCTTCAGCATCAGAATTTTCAACAAAACAACAGCTTGGAACAAAACAACCGCCAGGGTCTTGAATGCTGTAAATAAGATATACAAAATCGGTTTCAGAAGTCATTTTTCCGAAACAATTAATGTTGTATCTGTAATAAGAGGTTTTTCCTTTAACTTGAGGTATTGTACCTTCTTTATCGTTTATAACAAAACAATAAGGAGTTTCAGTACTTTTGGCATATTTGGTAATAAGAACTCCGCCAATTGTTTCGTTAAGATTAAATTTTTTCATATATTTAATTTATTCAACAATACAAATATACAAAATTTTTTGATACTAATTGTTAATTAAATGTTAAAATTGTATATCACAGTTATCTGTTGCTAAAATTTCAGCAACAGTACGAGGGGTATAATTCATATAAGGTATCATACAACCAACATTGTACATACGACAAACGTCTGTTTTATTTCCACCTTCTTCTGTATTTTTAGAATACAAATTTTGAATAAGCATTTTATCATGCTCCATCATATTAGAGTCAAATGAATTATGAACATGACCGTAAAAATGTAACCAACCGTGAAATGAATTCTTGAAACAAGGCATTGGATAATGACACAAAACAATAGAATGCTTCTTGTCAAGATAAAGTTCCATATAATCTACAACTTCACAAAATACATTTTTGAAGAGTTTTTCATTTTCTTTTCGGAAAAACATTTTGTCGTGATTGCCTAATATCAAATGCTTGTTTCCTTTAAGTTGACGATAATAGTTGGAAATTGTTTCAGAATTTGCAAACCCAATGTCACCAAGTATATATACATCATCAGATCCTGTCACTCGTGCATTCCAATTTTGCATTATAACAGAATCGTGCTCTTCAATCGTTTTAAATGGACGATTATCGTATGCTAATACATTTGTATGACCAATATGCAAGTCACTTATAAAATATTTCATATTGTTTCTTTTTACAAATATACAAATAAAATTAGCAGGAAATGTTAAAGAATTGTTAATTTGTAATAATCATAGAACGAACTACATAATAAATGTCTTCATCTTCTGTTGTTTTTTCCAAATCATCTTTCATCGATTGTGTACGCTCTTCAGAAAGAGAAATTGTCCATTCTAAAATGTCACCATAAAGAACATCGTCATTAGACTTTCGTTCTACAAAATAGATTGTTTCAAATTGCATATATGTATTATAATGTTAATGACAACTGAGTACAATATTCTAAAACTTCATTAAACTTGCAAGGCGCATAACCTTCAGGAATTTTGTCAATTATAGTTTTAGTTACAAATATATTATTATTTGTATTATTTATATAGCACTTATATAATAAAGGATTTGAAGCACAATATGATGTCATAATTTTGTACTTCTCATCAAATTTGTCAAAAACAAAATATTTTCTATTTGCTTGAACAGAATGAATACTGTCAGCGAAATAATATTGTAGTTGATGACCATCTGTTACAATATATTTCTTTTTAATACCTATATTTTTATCTTCTTTGTAGGTATAATGAAACATAGCCAACCATTCTAAAATGTTTGGCCAATTTATAATTATTGTGTTGAATTTTTTATTTGTTCGCTTTACCATATAACAAATGAATATCGGAGAATTTATTTGAAACAATAGACCATTCCAACTCGTAAATATTGTAACCAAGAGTTTTTGCAAGTTCGTATTCTACTTTTGCACCTCTTGAAGATTCCCATCCCGGAATAAAAACAATAGCAGTACAATCCATAAGTTCTTTAATACAAAACTTCATATTTTCTTCCCAGGTGTATTCCTCACCTCCAAGAAGAATAGGATTTACAACTTCTGTTTCAAAATATTTCTTAGCAAATTCAGTTGCTATCTTAAAATTTTCTGTGTACTCTTTTATATCAAGTCCTGTAACTTTTCCTGCAATATAAATTTTTGACATAACATTAAAATATAATACAAATTATTATATTTTGAAAATAAAAAAGGTTTACCGAAGTAAACCTACAAAAACATCTTTTATCTTATGATATTATTAAAAGTTCGTTTGTTTATTTTTTATTCAAAAAATGTTAGACTATTTTTTTAACACATTTTATAAATGTTTTTGCATCTTTTTCTGTTTGTATTAAATAACAACCAAGATAATCTTTTCCAGATACAATTTTCATTTTATTTTTATCAAGTTCCATTGCTAAATCAGTCCAAGAACCAATTTGGACAACTATTGGACCATCAGCAAATTTATTACCAGGATAAAAACACTTTGGTATTGGATTTGAAATTTTATTATTGACAAAATATACGGTAAATATTCTACGTTTGTCGTTTGTTACAAAATTAAGCATAGTTGATGATTCGACGAGTAATGAAATTCCATTTATTTTATTACATTCGTCTTTCCACCAACTTGTAGATAAATATTCATCTGGCAATTTTGACTCGTTTATAAATTCTTCAAAGTTTTGTATCATTGTGTTTAATATTTTTCTTCGTATGTACACATTGCTTCTACACCAAGATTTCTTCCATTTTCTGTTGTCTTTGTTGCACTGAATGAACTACTAGTAATTTCATAATTGCATACAACATTTGATTTTTTAAAACCGATTTGAAAATTGCTGGACTTTATATAAGAAATTCCATATTTTTTCAAAATACTTGTAATTTCTCTAAGAAATTCATATCCATTTTCGCAAAGGTCGTATGCTTCATTTACATCAACGGATTCGTTTGTTTGATAATATTCATCAAAATTCTGTATCATTGTTAATTCAAATTTTTTTCTTCTTCGCGAATGATAGCATCCATTTCTTCCCAAACTTTTTCAATTTCCTGAAGTTCTTTTTTCTGTGAAAGAACTTTTCCAACAGACTCATAAAATTTGCAGCAGTCATCGTCTAATTCAAATGATCCGTATGATGCAATAGAATCAAATTTAAGTTTTATTTTCATATCAGGATAACCGAACGGTTCAGCTGTTATTCTCCAAGAATATCTTTTGTTTGAAAGTTCAAGTGAAATCCAACGTACAGCAGTTTCTCTAACAGTAAAATAACCCAAATCCATTCTTTTTATAATCTTGTTTATGTTATTGAGTTTTTTGGCTAATTCTGCTTTAGTTTCTGCAGAAAATGCTGAAGCTTCATTTATTTTATTATTGTTAAATTCGTTAAATTTTTGTATCATTGTGTTTATGTTTTTATTCCATTGTTGAATATCTCTTGTCTGGATTTTCTATCCAATATTTTGCTCTGCACTCTCTTACATTGTAATAATTTACTTTGTATGTCCAAGAGTAAAATCTTCTTACAAGGTGACGATCTGCTTCAATGTCAATATCGTCCATGATTACTGTAGGCCCTTTTCCATCTTTTGTACGACAGATCCAAGTCTTTTCAGAGTCAACTTTGTAACCGTCTATTTCCAAATCAAGAGGCTCAATATTTGCATTATCAGAAACTTCTCTTACATTATGAGCTTTTTTGAATTCTGCAGCTTCTTTTCTACGTTGAGCTTCAGAAGGCAAAATAAGAGGAATTTCTTTTCCACCGTTGTATTCTTTTGCTAATTCAGGTTGGTCTGTAAAAAATACCTGAATAAGAACAGCCATATTGTTTTCCTTGCTATCAGGATCTGGACAAGGATCTTTTACAATATCGAAAAGTCTTCTTTGAAATTCTGCTGAATTGATAAGTTTTGAACCAAAATGATACGGATTTTTGTCGTAATATGCTTTGATTGCATTCCAAGATCTTTCAGCTTTTTGTTTGTTTGAGAAATCTTTTGCTCCAACTTTTTGTGCAGCGTCAATAAGCATTGTTATTGCAAGACCATTGCTAGAAATTGCTTCGTTTACGCTTTCATTTGTTTCAAAATACTTTTTAGGGTCTTTCAAAAATTCTTCACCTTTTTTAATTGCTTCATCTTTTGAAAGTCCTTCGATTATGTCCATTTCACCACCGGAATAACCATCATATTTTAATACAACATTGCAAACATTTCCGTTTTGGTTTATAATAACACTTCCGTTTTTATATTTTTTAACTAACGAACCTTCAAATTCTTTCCAATTTGAAGATTCGTTTATAAATTCAGCATAAGACAATATCATCAATATAAACTATTTTGTTTATTTATTTAACAATATTCTTTAGCAGGAAAACATTTACCTACGCCAATATATAACCAATTTTTCCAAAGTTCTTGAGCAGTTACAGCATTTCTTCCGTCAATAAAGATAGGATAATCATAATTGTGTTTATGATCTGAATTGATATGAGACTCTCTTACATATTCCCAATTAACTTGTTGATACTCTTGCCAATCAGTAACAAGAACAATAGCATCTACATTTGTGCAGCAAGCATAAACATTGTCGTAATATTCAATAAGTCTTTCATCTGCAAAAATCATTTTGCAATTATCAAGAGCAACAGGATCGTGTACATTTACATTTGCTCCGTGCAAAGTTAACTGTTCAATCAAGTTAATAGCAGGAGATTCTCTCATATCGTCAGTATTTGCTTTGAAAGCACAACCTAAAATAGCAATCGTTTTTCCTTTCATTGAATGCGTACGATTCTCTCCTGGATATAATGCAGCACAAAGTTTTTCAAACAAAGTATCCTTTTGAATTGCATTTGATTCTTCTGCTGCTTTGACGACAATCATATCAACTCCATTTTCTTCACCAGTTTTAATAAGCGCTTTGACATCTTTAGGAAAACAACTTCCGCCGTAGCCACACCCTGCCCTCAAGAAGAACGGACCAATACGTCTATCAAGACCCATACCACGAGCAACCATATCAACGTCGGCACCAGTCTTTTCACAAAGACGAGCAATATCACTCATAAACGAAATTCTTGTTGCAAGCATTGCGTTTGAAGCATATTTAATCATTTCAGCTGACCAAATATCACAATGAACGATTTTGTCAAGTTTTCTTTCTTCTGAAAAACCATAAACCTCATCATATAATCTGTCCATAACTTTTCTTGCTTGGTCATTGTTTGTGCCAATAACAATTCTGTCAGGATTAAGAACGTCTTCAATAGCACAGCCTTCTTTCAAAAATTCAGGATTGCTGCAAAGACCGAAATCTCTTACCATTCCGAATCTTTTTCTATGTTCGGCCATAATAACTTCTCTAACTTTATCGGCAGTACCTACTGGAACTGTAGATTTTGTTACAAATACTTTATAGTCATTCTGACATTCGCCGAAAGTCTTTGCAACAGCAAGAACATATTTCAAATCAGCAGAACCATCTTCTCCTGGAGGCGTTCCAACTGCTGAAAAAACAACTTCTGCTTCTTTGATTGCATTTTCTATATCTGTTGTAAATTTAATTTTATTGTTCTTGATAACAGTTGCAAGCATATTTTCAAGACCAGGTTCATATATAATACACTCTCCATTGTTGAGTCTTCTGATCTTATCTTCGTTATTATCAACACAAATTACATCTACTCCACAATTTGCAAAGCATACGCCGGTAACTAAACCAACATAACCAGTACCAATAATAGTAACTTTCATATTTTAACTTAATTTTGTTATATTTTATTTTATTTATGCTAGATGTAAAAGTTTAATAAATAAACAAACAATATAATCTATGTGTAAAAAGCTTGACGAGTTATTGTCATTGTTTTTCAATAAGAAAGAAGAAAAACCAACTGAAACGGAGGTTGTAGAAACAGATACTGTAGAAACAGAAACTCCTCCAGAAGTTGAACAACCTGAAATTATTGAAGTTGAAATGAAAAATGTAGTAATCTGTTTAGACAATGGCCACGGTGAAGAGACTCCAGGAAAAAGATCTCCTTGGTCAGCTTGCAAGGTAAAACCTGAATTGCCTTTTAGAGAGTATGCTTATACAAGAGAACTTGTCAGAATGCTTAAGCCTTTATTGGAAGAAGATGGTTTTGAAGTTTATATTGTAGCTCCTGAAGAATATGATGTTACACTTGCAGAAAGATGCAAACGTATAAACAACAAAGTAAAAGAAGCTGCAACAAAAGGAAAACATGCTTTAATGGTAAGTGTTCACAACAACGCAGCAGGCAATGGAAGAGAATGGAAAGAAGCTTATGGCTGGTCTGTTTGGACAACAAGAGGACAAAACAATTCAGACAAATTAGCTCAATGTTTGTACGACGCAGCAGTTGAAATTTTAACTCCACTCGGACAGAAAACAAGAAAAGACAGAAGCGATGGTGACGATGATTATGAAGCTGGTTTTTATATCATTAAAGGCAGTAACTGTCCTGCTGTTTTAGTTGAGAATATGTTCCAAGATTGTATAAAAGAAGTTCAATGGATGCTTACCGACGAAGGCAAACAAGCACTTGTTGAAATTCATAGAAGAGGTATCAATAGATTTGTTGAAATGATGAATTGGTAATAAATAAAATAAAGAATATTAAAATGATAGATAGCAAAATCAAAAAATTTAATGAATTTGAGCAAGTAAATGAAGGTATAATTCCAACTAGAGAAATGGCTAACGGAAAATCTATATATGAAGTCAAAATAATAGATGTAAAAATATATGAAGATGATTACAACGAAGGCGAAAGTACAAAACCTTATTATTCAGATTACATTGCCGAGCCTGGAATTGTTGCAACTTCTATAGATGAATTGTTTGCTCAATTAAATTCAGATTATAGTCATTGGACACATGCATTCCCAATAAGTAAAGAAACTACTTATTATGCAGCTCCTTATGTACGTTATTCATCAGATACAGTAAACAATCATTGGGACAAATTGTCAAAATCTGAAGAAGAAGCATGGAAAGAAGGAACATTTAAAGGTTATGTAATATATTTAGATATTGCAATAACAAAAACAGAATATGTTCCTAAAGCAGAAATTGCAAAATATGTTGGCAAAGAATAAAATAAAGGCAGTCAAAATTGACTGCCTCTTTTATTTGATTGGTTCGTAAGTGAAGTCCTTTATTATAAAAGGCCTTCCTTTTTCTTTATATTCTTTATAATCTTCTTGTGTAAAATTATCTCCTGTCCAACTATCAATACAAAGATACATTTCATGAGACATAAAATCTAACATATAATATCCATGATCTTCATCATTGTCAGTAATTTTCATTACTCTATGACCATTGTAATAAACTTCTATAAGATCCTTTTTCCAAATCAAATCACAAGTATTCCAATCGTCAAGTTTTTGTAACCAAGAATACGTTGCTCTGTCAGAACCAAAATTTCCATAGCCTTTGCTATATACATCTTCTCCTTGTTTCAAATAAAAAATGCCCGGATGAATATTATTGAAAAAAGGAATTCTTCTATAATTTGGTTTGTTTTTGCAAAAATATCCATTTCCGCTCCAAGCTTCCATTATATCAATTTCTGGAGGCCAAGAATGAGCTCCTGACAGCCAAATTGCTGGCCAAAGATGAATTCCTTTAGGAAGCTTATATTCAAAATGGAATTTTCCATAAAGAAATGTTTGATAAGTAGAAATACAACCGCATCCAAAGCTTTTTGATTGACCAATTTCTTCAAAATATTTTTGGTTGTTGTTTATTCCTTGTATTAGATTACCATTAGGCACAACTGAAGTTTCAGTTTCGTCACACCACCATGTATGATTTTTGTTTGGATGTGCAACTCCCCAAGGTTGTCCGTTCATCCATTCATAGCCTTTCCAATTCATATCAATATTATTTTAATAAAAGGCAGTCATTTGACTGCCTTAATTGTTATGTGTTACTTCTGTAAATTTTATCAGTATAAACTGCAATTCTTAAACCTTTGTTAGATGTAACGAACATTTGAAATTCAATTCTATATCCATTTTCTTCCTTGAAAGTATAAAAACGACATCTTTCGTATGGATAGTTTATATTCATCATAACATCTTTAAGCTCTGTATCAGACAAGTCGTGATAATACATATAAGAAAAACGTTGATTAAGATTGTGCCAATCTTCATCAGTATATTCCTTCGACCACGGATCCTTTTTAACCAACCACTTCAAAAAATGTTGTAATGCATTGTAAACTTCTTTTATTGGTTGTTGAGACCAAAGTTCCTTTGTGTCGATTGTTTTGGAATAAGATTCAAACGTTTGTACCATATTATATGTATTTAATTATTTATAATAAAAAAGGCAGCCGTATGACTGCCTAAAATTTGAAATTTCGCGGAATCTAATTACCCAGTCCTATCAGCATTGTAAATATTCTTGGTTAGGAAGATTGGCGGGGGTAGATATATGTAGGCTTGGCTCTTGAATTTTTTACGTTGTACTCTTTTTTAACGCAATTCAGCTATTACGGACCATATACCGACACCGCTCTCTATGCAAAATTTCTATTGTGGAAATATTCTTTGTGCCCGCACCTAGATTCGAACTAGGGACCTCTTGTGTGTAAAACAAGTACTCTAAACCACTGAGTTATACGGGCTTATCAATAAAATCTTTAATATGCTGTACGTATTCTTGTGTATTGTGATACATTTCTTTCCATTTTATTCTCAATTCTTTCCATCCTTCGTTTTTCAACAAGTTATCTTTTTTCAAATCTCGTTCTTTTCTATCTTTCCATTCGTGTTGTTCTCCGTCTATTTCAATACACAATTTTTCTTCAGGCCAAGCAAAATCTAATCTATATCTGTGAAACTTATACTCTCTTATATAATTTTTATTTATAATTTCTTTTTCAATAATGTTTATTATAAATTGTTCAGCATATGAAGGTTTTCTATTTTGTCTTATTTTAAATCCTGTTATTGCTTCAGGATTATTTTGTAAATATTCTTTTCTTTTTATGGATAAAATTTGTTTTTGTTCGTCTGACAAATGTTTACCTCTCATGTGTGGAATTATTTTGCCATCTTTAACTTTATCCGAATAGGCTTGTGCTGCATTTTTAACACGTTCATCTGTTTCTTTTGTTAATCCTTTATTCCATACATTTCCTGAATTATTGTATTTTTCAAGATTATATGCAATATGTATTCTATTAGGATTTTCTTTACAACGAATTTCATGAGAATGCAAAGAATTTTCAGATTTACAATGTTTATGACAATATTGACAATATAAATCTTCGCATTCTTTGTTATATTTTTTAAATCCTGTTGCTTCTATGTGATTCTGATTTTCTTTACAGTACTTTTCATGTTGAGATAAAGCTTGTTTTCTTTTGTATTCTTTATGACAATATTTACAAATAAACATATATTAGTTTATTTTATATATTCAAGTGTAATGCACTAAACCTACTCAATATGAAAAATTATATGGGATTTTCGATTCCTCACCCATTCGTTACTGCTTGCAGACCACTACATTCTGCGTTACGGGTTCAAGGTTCCAACAACAGCAATTTTCTTTATTGATCGTGTGTAGCCCGGGTGGGACTTGAACCCACACTCCCTTTCGGGAACTTGATTTTGAGTCAAGCGCGTCTACCAGTTCCGCCACCGGGCCATTTGATATTATTTTAATATCAAATTTTTATTTGTTTACTAAAATAATTCATTTTTCTTAAATTCAACCTTGTGCTTGCAAAGTGTTTCACCATTTCTCAATTTTGTCAAACGACTGCAGAATTCTCTTTCAGTCAAAACAGTTTCTGAAATTTTTGATTTTCCTATACTGTGTACAAGTGTTGCATTTCCTGAAGCTTCAAGTGCTTTTCTAAAACTTTCATTTTTGTAAAGTTCATCGTATGCTTCATCAAGCAAATCTTGATAATCTTGAGAGTCTCTTTTTATAGGATTGCCTTGAAAATACAAGGTCTGATCTCTATACCAATTTTTTGGTTTTCCTTTTTTCTTTGCAGCAAAACCAACAAGTTTGAAAACTTCGGCTTGCATTTCAGGAGACTTAAACTTAAGTCCTTGCAAAAAACCTTCCATTGAATTGCATTGAAAACCTCTAAAAACAAAAGGATGAGGTGAAAAATTTGACAATGCTTTTCCAGGGTAGTTTTTATTGTTTCCTCCAACTTCCATAATTTCTTCTTCCATATTACTCAGTCAATTCTTCAATTTCTTTCAAAAATTGAGCTTCAACTTGTTTTCTAACTTTTTCTTCAAGTTTCATTTTCTCAATTTTGTCATCGATTGAACCGCATTTACGATCCATTGCTTTTTCGCTAATAAAATCAGTTTTTCCGGTACGTTTTCTTTTGCCAAGATTTTTGGTCTTAAATGTATCGCTCATATCAATTATTATATAAACTATCAATTTCTTTGTTTACTTCCTCTTCCAATTTTTTCATATCAGGCTCAGGAATAGAAGCAGGTTCACAATGAATGGGTTTGGATTCTTGACACAATAATATATGGCCTTCAACTGTCCATCTATTGCACGGTCTTGGACCGTGAATACATTCAAAACAACTCATATATCTAATTTTTAAATTAAATTCAAATCAAACGCGGAATGTAAAAACCTGCTAGCCTTGGGCATTAATTCCAGCCCGCGACTAATGGAATCGAACCATAGTAATAGGAACATTCTTTGCGTTATTAGCGAATGAACAGACGATTAAATCCGTTCATCCCAGATTGTTGCGTCGACTAGCAATCCACCGCCCATGAGTTTTTTGTTTACCGACCAATAGGATGCAGAACAGGCGTACAAAGTCTCAGTCACAATCGTCTTCACAAACTGCAGGTCTGGGTGGCAGGTCGGGATCGAACCGACAACCTTCGCATCCACAGTGCGACGCTCTAACCAATTGAGCTACAGCCACCATATAAAAGAGTCAAATCACAAGTTCCCAGCGCGGATTCCCGCAACTCAACCCAATACCTGTGTTACCACCGAAAAGTTAACTCTTGTGCGTCTGACAGGATTCGAACCCGTATTGAACCGTTTTAGAGGCGGCCGCCTAAGCCATTCAGCCACAGACGCAAGTTGATGCTGTTGGTTAAGGTCAGCATCAGACCTTTGTGAATTTCATTTCACAAGTTGCAAGTTTTTGAACAACTTACCGTCGCTCTCAACTGCAACTGCGGTTATTTGATTTGCCAAGTCGGGTTCTTTGAATATTGAATAGTCTAAACCGAAGTAATTCAATTTGCCTACCCATTTTTTCAAATCAGCATAGAGATAAATCAAATACTGATTTTTCCAACCGTCTGGATGTTCAAGTAAATAAGCGGCAACCGCGTGGCCTCCTTGAACACATCCATAAACAGGATCTAGGGATTTGTCAATTAGAACGTATAATCTTCTTTCGTTCTACAAACCGTTAGTCTTCTTTTCCATACTTTGCCTCCCACTCATTGATTTGATTGATTACTGCGCGAGCAGTATCTTCAATTTGGTGCCACCAACTTGTGTTGTACTCTTCGGAAAGAATCCAACATTTTTCTCCACAGCAACGAATTACTGCATTTTTGTATGTCTCCTCGTCAAATAAAACTTTCAAAGGATTTCCTTTATAGTCTTTTTTAACCGCAGAGTCAACAAAAATAGGCGGTTCTATACGGTGCTTGCAAATATAATAAGCAATATATTTTATGCAAAGCGGATAAGACGTATGTCTCAACTGTTCTGCAGCGTCATAACTGCTCATTTTGCGTTCACCGACTAATTTAACGGTTTTTCTTTGATTTTTGAGAAATCTCTGTTTCTCTGCATCTTGTTTGATTTCTTGTTTAATTTTTGATATAATTTCCTTGTTCATAATTCTTAATTTATTTTTGTTTTTTTTTAATTTTGTTAAATAACTCCGATAAAAATAAGAACTATTAAGGAGGAACTTTTATATCAGCAATCTACAAGAACCCAGATGTAATCTACATAAAATCTGTACCCATAGTTTACTGTTATTTTAATTATTTATATTGTTGTATCCCGGGCGGGAGTCGAACCCGCAACCTACGGTTTAGAAGACCGTCGCTCTAGTCCATTGAGCTACCGGGATAGATTATTTGCGGAAAGTAAATATACTATTGCTCTACCAGACTGAGCTACCTCCTCAATATTGTTTTAAATTGCAAGGAGGGCCGGATTCGAACCGACGACCCATAGTTCCAATAATATATAGGAACTTTCTATGCAAATTGTGCCGGTGGGTGGATTCGAACCACCGTCTCCTCCTTATGAGAGAGGCGCAAGTAACCACCTCCGCTACACCGACAAACTGAGTATATTATTACCGTTACGTTATACTCTGACGTATCGCGATTGGTATTCTTATTTAACGAGGCTTCAACCATCTGTTCCCTCTTGTTTCAAACTCACCGTATTGTCTGAAACAGGCTGCCTTACTGATATTTAACGCTCTGTGAAGGTGCATACCAGGCGGGGTCTCATTGTTACCTTTTCCTAAATTTAACTCTTTCAGAAAAGGCCAGCAGACGCTCGAAGTTCTGCTTTATACTCGCAAGGTGGTCTTCCCAACTGCCGCCTTTCACGAGTCTCAATATTGAAATTGGCGGAGAGTATAGGATTCGAACCTATGGCCCGCATTAACGCGAGCAACTGCTTAGCAGGCAGCCCCGTTAGACCACTCCGGCAACTCTCCGAATTGCAAAAAGACCCATAAATTCTTGTTTATAGGACTTTTGATTTCCTTCCCTATTGAGGGATGAACTTTGACCTTCTCAACGGGATTCGAACCCGCCATCTCTCTACCGTTTGTTTTGTTATTGAGAAGATTCGATAGCAAACAGGTATTTAGTGAAATTGAATTACTCGAGTTTTTGACATCAATTTTATTATTAAATATTGTCTGTTTGTTGACTATCATTGTAGCTCGGGTGGGGCTCGAACCCACACGGCCTTTCGGCCAGGGGATTTTAAGTCCCCCGCGTCTCCCAGTTCCGCCACCGAGCCATTTGATTTTGCGGGAGCAGTAGGGATCGAACCTACGACCTTAGGATTAACAGTCCTGCGCTCTACCTGCTGAGCTATACTCCCAATTTTGTACGCCTTTATCCCAGCTATACGTACTCGTTACATTCACCAAGATGCGCTTGACTTAATTTCAATCGGACTCGAACCGATGCAGCTGGGCTTGAACCTTATCCCTATGTAACGTTCGCATGCATTTGCTGAGCCACCGGAGGGACTCGAACCCACGACAGGCTGATTACAAATCAGCTACTCTACCAACTGAGTTACGGTGGCATTATATTTTGAAATAAAATTTTCTGAATAAACGGCGAAAAGTATGTAAATTGTAACAGGCAATTTTTTCAAATAGGAACTTTTTCTGCCGATTTAATTATATAATTTTGTAAAGTCTTTTCCGTATATTTTAATAACATAATCTAAATACTTTTGCATTTCTTTTCTGCGCAAAATTTTAATATCAGGATTATATTTAGCTTTTGCTATTGAGACTTTAGTATCATATCCTTTTATTTCAATTATACCATCATCCGTTATAAAATCTGGTATATAATTTTTTTCAATACCATCAATTTTGTATTTTCTAATTTCTGTACATCTTTCTATGTATAAATTATGATCTTTGTGATATAAATAAAATGCTAATTCCCAAGAACTATCAAATAAAATATTATCATATTTTCCTTTTTTACCACCACCGGCACCAAAATTATAACCTCCAATATGGTGTTCTTTTGCCCATTTTGATTGTTTTTCTTTTATATCACAATGCTTTATATAACATTTTCTGCAATAACCAGATTTGTTTCCGTTTCCTAATTTTGAGCCACAATCTAAACAAAATCTAATTTTTGTAGAATCATAATTATATGGAATATAATCAGACTTTACAAAAACAGAACAATGTTTTGCTCTGCATGAATTTGAACAAAATCTTTGATGTTTATTAACTTTTCGTTCAAATTCCTTCCCGCAATGTTCACATATAAACTTATACATAATTGTAATATTGTACTGCAGCAGGGATTTGAACCCCGGACCGGATGTGTATAAGACATCTGCTCTAACCAGGCTGAGCTACTGCAGTATGTCTTTTGTTTTGGCGGAGAGGGAGGGATTCGAACCCCCGGACCCCTTACGAGGCCTCCGGTTTTCAAGACCGGCGCAATCGACCACTCTGCCACCTCTCCGAATAATAGCGAAAAGTAAAAAATTTCGCCCGAAAGCAAACAAAATAGGAACTTTATCTGCTATCGTGGACCGTAAGGGAGTCGAACCCTTGACCTTCTGCGTGCAAAGCAGACGCTCTAGCCAACTGAGCTAACGGCCCATATTGTATATTATTTATATTGTAAAATAATAAATTGTTTCAAAAAAATATTGCAAAAACAGCAGAAAAGTTGCTCAGTGTAAAGCCCTAAACCTTATAACAACTTGCGGCAGACTGACTGCTTGGAGCTTTTTGACCAGGATTCCTTCTCGCGAAGGACCATCTCTGTTCTTTGTCACTGCCGTTTACTGCAACATTTAATGGGTCTACTTTTCCTTATTGTCTCTAACGCAAGAACAAAACCGAAAAACCCATCAAAAATTCAGTAGTATAATTGCGTTCCAACGCCGATACAATTTAATCTACTCTCCATTGTATCAACATTGTAGACTTTCCTGTAACAAATATTTGCTTAGGCTTTAAGTAGAATTATCAGGCTGAAAATACCTAACCCTATCCCAAGCTGGGTAATTTGAACCCCTCTTGTAGGCGAACTTGCGCGAAATCTAGTTCGCAAGTTGCTTTGTCGACCGGGGTGGACTCGAACCACCGACCTTCTGTGTATCAGACAGATGCTCTAAACCAACTGAGCTACCGGCCGAAAACTTGGATTTTTCTTCACTTTGTCCTCCTTGCAAGGCTTGTTGCGCGCGCTCCTCAAGGTTGGTTACCGCACTTGGTTCAAAGAAAACTTCCATAAAAAGAACTACTCCCTACGGTTTTTCACGTGCTTCATCCTGGACTCGAACCAGGGTTGCCAATATAATTGACAAAGGTATCGCCGGTGCCGTCCTGCTTGTGTTTTCCAATACCCCTTGTGGCTCTCGATTTACGGCATGTATCTGGGGCCTGCGTGTTCTCCCAACTGAACTAATGAAGCATTTTGTTTTTGTGGCCCCTGCAGGACTTGAACCTGCGACCCGCTGATTATGAGTCAGCCGCTCTAACCAACTGAGCTAAGAGGCCGTATTAGGTTTCCATCCACTTACCAAAGGATGGAACTTAGCTTTTCGGGACCTAAATTTGTAGCCCGTCCGGGACTCGAACCCGGGACTCCACCGTGAAAGGGTGGCGACTTGAACCACTTGTCGAACGGGCCATTTTTGAAAAAAATACTTGTGTGCTATTACGCTAAAGACCACTTTCATTGCAAACCTAAAGTTACATATTGCGTTGACCTGCTCTCGTCGACTCTCACAGGATTACTCAACAATATGTTAGTGTCACGTTTTACGTTTACTCAACTTTGCGTACCAACACGTTTTTTACCAATTTGTATAAAGGCGGTACTGTTGAATGTCACTCTTTAAAGGATGGCTGCTTCCAAGCCTACCTGCAAGTATTTTGATTGTAACGGCGGAAAGTAAAACCTTATTTTGCAAATAATTCTTTGATAGGAACTTTCGTTGCCGTAGTCACGCAGGCGGGATTCGAACCCGCGATCACCAGACTGAAAATCTGAGGTCCTGGACCACTAGACGACTGCGCGATATAAAAGGTTGTTTATCATCAAGCAAGGAATTTCCCGCCGTTACCTAATAGTAACTCCATTATCGCCGTACAACCTTATAAACGGACAATATAAAAACAACATTCTACCTTTCCAGACAAAACCTTTCGGAATATGCCATAGTGCTCCGGTTATTACGTTTGTTTCATTACGTACCTCCACAAAATTTTTCCTCGGCGACCGACCCGTTTGTACAGATGCAAGCTTTATTGCCGGCAAGCATTGCAAAAGCATCGTTGCTCTCGGTAGGTGTTCCGCTTTCGTGGTAACATGAACATTGTTTGTGCTCCCGGTGGGATTCGAACCCACACTCCCTCTCGGGGACTAGATCCTTAGTCTAGCGCGTCTACCAATTCCGCCACAGGAGCATATAAATTGCGAAAAGTAAGCTTCCAGCTGCTCTGCCAACTGAGCTATCTTCCCAAATGCTGTTTTACTGGTGGGAAGAGAAGGACTCGAACCTCCGACCCGCTGGTTGTTTAACAGCGTAAGGAACTTTCTTTGCAATTTGTTGCCAGAGCGGGAGTCGAACCCACAACCTTAGGATTCAAAGTCCTTCGCGCTACCATTGCGCCATCTGGCAATTTGATTTTTGATTAGTAGCGGGAGAGGGATTCGAACCCCCGACCTCAAGGTTATGAGCCTTGCGAGCTACCTCTGCTCCACCCCGCAATATATCGGTTTGTTAATTTCATTATAAAGACCATTGAGTACCCCTTGGGCGTGATTCTTGGTCGAATTGTATAACCCATCCACAGCTTCGCGCTGCGGTATACAATTTAATCCGTTGGTTGAAATTGGGTTATTCAGCCAACCAATTCTGTGACCCCGGTGGGACTTGAACCCACGACCCCAGCATTAAAAGTGCCGTGCTCTACCAACTGAGCTACGAGGTCATTTTGCAAGTTTTTAATAGGAACTTGCAAACCTAAATTCTCTTATTTGAATATTTCCACAATATGTCAAAGATCTGTTGTTTTTGTTTTTTCAACAATACAAATATACAACCTATTTTTAATTTAATTGTTAAATGTTTGTTAAAAAACAAAAATTTTTAGTAGCGGGGGCGGGATTCGAACCCGCGTAGTTTGGCTTATGAGACCAAGCTGGAGCCTCTCCAGTCCACCCCGCAGTATATTGTGTCATCCCGCCGGGATTCGAACCCGGGTCTCCAGAGTGAGAGTCTGACGGCGTGGACCAACTTGCCTACGGGATGTCAAGGGGCAGATTTGTTAGGCAGGTTGCCCAGCCTGCGCTTAGGTGTTACCTCACGACTCGGACGGAACCTCACCTTGCGGGCGCGTGCTGCCATTACACCAGATAACTAAACTACTCCAACATATACTAGATGATCAGTCGTTCTATACAGGTCCAACGGAAATCTATTATCTAACGTTTTTGCTTATCCTGTAATTTCGCTTGCTCGGCGTGGATCCATTACCTTGCAGCTTGGTGTTGTTTCATCTGAGCGGGCGATGGGATTCGAACCCACGAGATCCTGCTTGGAAGGCAGGTGCACTAGACCACTATGCGACGCCCGCATATATTATAACAATATTGTTTATATTGTTTACAAATTAGTGCCTTCGTGGGTGCTGCCCCTAAACCTCTTCGGCCACATACCCTGTGATAAGTTCAGATATATTTCAGTTTAATTCCGGATTCCACTGACATTCACTGTTCTTAAAGGGACCCTGAGCATTACAGCTGATTTCTCAAGGCCATAGTCGCTAAACTTACTATGATAAACCGGCATATATTTTGTATACCCAAGTGGATTTGAACCACTGACCTTCTCCATGTCACGGAGATGTTCTACCGGACTAAACTATGAGTATATTTGGAACGAAATTAGTGTGCGCCTTACACCTTCCGACTCGAACGGTTCTTTGTCAATGTTCCTTGGATTGACAACGTACTCCACGTACTCCCGAATTGAACGGAATCTCTAATTTCCCATTGTGGATCAGGTGAGAGTCGA
>Ga0326512_10000460_pt1 | contig 35978 bp, 42 predicted proteins | sample 1_2617_0518_D_FD_203652 | JGI IMG/M metagenome (GOLD analysis project Ga0326512, IMG submission 203652) | Bovine rumen microbial communities from UC Davis, California, United States - 1_2617_0518 | ecosystem: Host-associated > Mammals > Digestive system > Stomach > Rumen | place: USA... | reverse complement strand
GCTCAACAAGGCTTTCAAGGAAGGAGTTCCTGAAGCTGAAGAGACTGAAACTGAGGATGATGCTGAGGAGACTGAGGTTCCTGAGGAGAAGCCTGCTAAGAAGGCTAAGAAAGCTCCTGCTAAGAAGGAAGCCGAGGAAGACGAAGATGAGTCTGATGGTGATGATCCTTATGCTGGACAGACAGCAGCAGCCCTCTTCAAGGAGTGCAAGAAGAGAGGAATCAAGGTTGCTCCTAAGAAGGACGCAGAGTTCTATGCAGAGAAGCTGAGAGCTGACGATGCAAAGGGTGACAATGCAGAGGACGAAGAGGAAGAGAAGCCTGCAAAGAAGCCTGCTAAGAAGGCAGCTAAGAAGGCCGAGGAAGATGACGACGATGATGATTGGGATATCTAATCTCGATCGATAAGTCACTCGTCATAGTTTAAGTGTTTAGACAAGCCAAGACATCGGGAATAAAAGCTTGGTGTCTTGGCTAAGTCTACTTAAAAGGAGAAGACAATGAAGACTAAAGACGTTCTGGAACTAGATTGTCGAATCCCTGAAAACGAAGAAGTCATTCAAAAAGTGCTAAGACAAATTAAACCCTTAGCCAAGTGCTCAGAAGAGAAGGACATACCGTTTGAGAAACTGGAAAAATGCATGAAAGTGCTTTGTGTAAGATATCAGATCTTTCCACGTCAAATCTCACCAGATCCTTTTGCATCAGATGATGACGTGATATGGAGATTTGAAGCTGTTGACATAAAGAACCTGAAAATAGTTGTTCGGTGTTACGGAAGAAATTTGTATGAAGTTCTTGCCAAAGCAGTGATTGCGATCTATGCAATGACAAGGAAGAAGAGATGAGAATAAGAATCTATACTGACGGTGCATGTTCTGGAAATCCTGGTCCTGGAGGATGGGGAATGGTATTCAACTCAGATGAGAAGTGCGATACTTTCTCAGGGATGGATTTGGCTACAACAAACAATCAAATGGAACTCACAGCTGTTATCAAAGCTTTGAATCACATTGAAAAGAATTATGATAAGAAAGATGAGTTTGAGCTCTATTCAGATTCAGCTTATGTGATCAGCTCAATCAATCAATCATGGATCACACAATGGAAGCTGAACAATTGGAGAACAAAGTCAGGAGACAAAGTCAAGAATCAGGAACTCTGGTCAAGATTTGACAAAGTCTACTCAAAGCTTTTAGCGAATGGGTATAAAGTAAAGTTCATCAAAGTCAAGGGACATTCAGGAAACACCTTCAATGAGCTCGTAGATACAATTGCGAGAAATGAAGCACTGAATGCAAAGAAGTGCTTAGAAGAGGAGATGATTGCAACATGAAGAAATTTTTGAGAATCACAGTTGAGATCCTGATAGAAGCATGGTGTAGCTTTGGATTCTGGTTGGAGAACAATCTAAGAAGCTTTGCTATATTGATGGAATTGATTCTTCCGTATGCAATGCTCATCATAGGTCAGAAGACTTTTGAGGAAAGAGGAGTATTTGCTGTTGGTGGAGAAGTCTTTATACCGGTTATCGTAATGTTTGTTGTGACCTACATCAGGAGTTATACGAACAAGATAGGAAAAGGATCAAAGATTCCCAGACCTGCAAAACGATTTACTGAAGTATCTGACGATGGAGAAGTCTCTGTTGACTTCAATAGACAGCAGGAGATGATACTTTATCTTGCTGATCTTGAAGATTGGATGGAGCGGAAAGGATATTTCAGATGAGAGAATGGGAGAGCTTCACAAACCAGAAGCAATGGGAAAGCTATCTCAAGAATCTCCTTCGAACAAATGACAAGGCTTTGTTTGCTGCGACTCTAAAGATTTATGAATATCAGACTGAAGAGGAAAGAAACAAAGCCAAGTCACTTGAAGAGAATGGAGTTGGTTTTGCAAAGATTGATGCAGAAGAACTAACAGCGATAGCTATCAAGATCAAAAACAAAAATCCTCTTACACAACATGAGTATTGTGTGATGAAAGCTAAGATGCCAAAGTATTGGAAACAGCTTATGAAGATCTCTAAACGAAAGATGGAGATTGAGAGACAACAAAGAGAAGAGGAACTTGCTAGAGAAGAAGAACTTGCCAGAGAGGAAAGAAGAAAGATATTTCAAGAAGATCTGGAAGCAATTCAGAAATGTCAAGAAGATGGAATACAATGTGAATACGGAATTTGTGATGAATGCTTCCTACGTCAAAGGAGTTTGTTGGTATGAAACGTAGAACATATTTTGTGATCCATGCGATCATCATCATGTTTCTTTTGTGCATTGGACTTGCATCAAGCATGAAACATCAAAATCAACAACGTGTTGTGAATCATAGTTTTGACCACGACATCTATACAGAAGAAAAAGATGAAATGAGATTTATGCCAGAGTGCACAAACGTACAAGAAGTACAAGATCTTAAAGAAGAAGAAAGCAAAGGATATGTGTTCTATCGATTCTCAAAAGATTTGGGATCAGATGATACATACTTGCTTGCAAAGATTGCAGAATGTGAAGGTGGAAATCAAAGCATTAAATGCAGAGAGAAAATCATTCAGACTGTACTCAATCGAGTATGTGATCCATATTTTCCGAATAGCATTAAAGATGTGATCTTCCAACACAATGGAGATCTATATCAATTTTCACCATGCATGGAAGGTGGTCTTTGGTGGTATACCGAACCTACAGAGAAATCTTACGAAGCTGTAGAGAATGTAATGAAGAAGATTGAGGATGATTCTGAAGGAGTTCTTTACTTCGAAGCTTGTGAGAGCGATTCATGGCATAGTAGAAGTCTTGAGTTTCTATACCAGATAGACGATACAAGATTCTACAAGTAAGTCCTTAGAGAGGAAAAGTCCATGGGATTCAAAATGAGATATGGAGATGTCAAGAATCTTCAGAAGATGTCAAAGAATGAGTTCAGTCGTTGGGTGGAGAATTATGGAAAAGCGATCTACCAAGAAGGATTCACTGATGGAGAGAATTCTGTCATTGAAGATACAATAGCTTTACAGCAGGAAGCAATTACATTGACAGAGGATATGATGTATGATCTTCTTGTTTCGATCAAAGGGATCTCACCTAGACTGGCAAATGAAATACTGGATAAGATCTACTCATATGATGAGGCTGGAGGATCTAGAAGGGCCCTGGAAGATCTTTTAGGGAAGAAGCCAATAGAATATCCATTGGAGGAATAAAATTCAATCTGGGGCTTCCTGTGACTTCTAGAGGATATGTCCATACGAGGCCATAGGAGGTCCTAGAAGGAATTCTTCCTCTTTCCTATAGAAAATACCATTAAGAGTATTTGAAAGCCCCAGAAGTCAAACCTGAGCCTCTGGTGACTATTCTGGAGTAACCTCTCATATGTAAAGGTCAACAAACAACAGACAATCATAAAGAATTTTCTAAAAAGGGTTTACAAGAACCGTGATCTATGATATAATAGAATCATGGGATGAGAGTGTCCCTTGAGATAGGCTTGGACTGAATGTCCAGGCTTTGTTTGATTGTTTGCTAAGAAAGCATGTGAAAGGAGAAACAGCCCAATGGCTAACGGAAGAGGTACTAACCCATTAGTCGATGTCGAAGAGTGGTTAGAAGACGACAATTTAATGCTATTGGAGTGCTGGTCTCGTGATGGATATACGTTCCAGGATATAGCAAATCGAATTGGCATAACGACAAAGACATTGAGTCGGTGGAGAGAAGAATATGACGATATCGATAAAGCATTAAAGCAAGGAAGAGAGATCATTGACTACAAAGTCGAAAATGCACTCCTCAAATCCGCATTAGGATATAAGACAAAAGAAGTCACAGTTATCACAACACTTCGAAATGGGAAAATGGTTGAAGAGACCAAGCAAACTGTGACTAGAGAACAAGCTCCAAATGTATCTGCAATTCAAACTTGGTTGTACAATAGGTGCAGAGACAAATGGAGAAATATGAATAGTAGATCAAACTTCTTAGATGAGATCACAGAGGATTCAAATGTGTCTATTGTCATCACAAGAGCAGGTAAAGATGCAGCTCAAGTAAAGACACAAATTGAAACTGAGGAATCACTTGACGATGATGAATCTTGGGGTGATGAAATAAATGAATCAGTTACAGTAAGAGGTATGACACAGGAAGAAAAAGAAGAACAGAAAAAGAGAAAGAAACTAGAAGCAAAACAGAGATCATCGAAGAAGGCTGATCAATTAGAGAAGAAGAGTCCAACTAAAGTAGAGGTTGAACCAGAAGATGAATGGGATGAAGTCATAAAGGAAGTTGAAAGCTGGGAGGACTAAGAGATGAAGATAACAAAACAAGTTAGTCCAGCATTTGAAGACTTTCTTTTTGATTGGGACTATGAAACATATCTTCTTCTTGGAGGCTATGGTTCTGGTAAGAGTTATCAAATAGCATTCAAGATCATCCTTAAGCTTCTGGAAGAGAAACGAAAAGCATTAGTTGTAAGACAAGTCTTTGATACAATTGAGCAAAGCTGTTATGATTTGTTCTGTGAAATCCTTGATGATATGGGTCTTTTGATAACTGATCCGTATGCATTTAAGAAGACAAAGAATAAAGTCTTAGCAAGTAGATCACCTTTGAGATTCAAGTTCCCTAATGGATCACAGATCATCTTTAGAGGAATGGACAAACCGGAGAAAGTAAAATCTATCAATGGTGTTTCAATTGTGTGGATAGAAGAGTGTAGTGAGACTTCACTAGATGCTTTCAATGAATTGCAAGGACGTATTAGAACTCCTAATGTATCAATGCACTTTATCTTAAGTTGCAATCCAGTAGGAAGAGAGAACTGGGTCTACAAAAGATTCTTCAAACATGAAAATGAAGATGGAGAAGTAGTTACAATACTGGATGAGAATAAGCTTTATGATAAGAAGTGCATAGTGAAGAATGGAGTCTACTATCATCATTCAGTACCAACAGACAATCCTTGGTTGCCTTGGCAGTACCTGAAGAGACTGGACCAATTGAAAGATTATGACTATCCTTTATACATAGTTGCTCGGTGGGGGCAGTTCGGTGTGACTGGTACTAGAGTACTTCCTCAGTTCAGAGTTGCTAACAATCCTGAAGTATTCAGGAAAGCTATTGCAACACTTGGACCGGAGAATATGTACTTTGGATTTGACTTTGGTTTTGAGGAATCGTACAATGCTGTGGTATGTATGAGTGTTGATACGAAGAGGTCTATCTTGTACATTTGGGATGAGATCTACGTAAATCATGTGACAGATGATATTATGGCAAGTAGAGATGACATGCAGCAGCTGAAGCAGAGGATAGACTTCTATAATCAGCAAGGCTACAACAAGGTCATCGTTGCAGATAACGAAGATCCTAAAGCTATTCAATATTATAGACAGTGCGGATTTACAATTCGTGCTTGTCGTAATAAGTTTGCTGGAAGTAGGTTAAGCAACACAAGGAAGATCAAGCGATTCAAGAGAATTGCAGTATCTCCTAAGTGCAAGAATGTAATAAGAGAACTGAGAGATCTCACCTACCTGAAGAAGAACAATGGAGAGGTGAAGTATGATGAGTTTAATATTGACCCTCATACATTCTCGGCGATCTGGTATGCTTTGGATGCTGTAACAGTTGCAGATCTTAAAGAGAAGGACTTCAATTCTAAGCGAGGTGAATAGTATGCAAGTCGGAGATGAAGTCTTCATCAAAGGCGTGATAACAGGAATTACCGAAGACAAGGAAGTTGGAGGAACCCTTTATCAAATAGCTCTGTACAATATCAATGATGAGACCGATGACTCAAGAGTTGCGGTGTGCAGAGAAGGAGAGTGCTTTCGAAGAATAGGAGGTGAAGAAAGTGAACGATAAGATTGATTGGAAGAGAAAGCTTACAAGTAGAAAGCTCTGGCTTTCGATTGCATCATTTGTTTCGATGCTGTTGATCTTCTTTGGAAGGTCTGAAAGTGAAGCTTCTCAGGTTGCTGCTCTCATTATGGCAGGGGCTACAGTTATTGGTTACGTCATTGCTGAAGGCCTGGCTGATATGGGAAATGGAACTGTCACTCTTGAGGACAAGGAATCAACCACTGAATAGGAGTGATGCTAAATGAGCAAGATAAAAGGAATTGACATCTCATATTGGCAGGGAAGTGTAGACTTCAGTAAAGTCAAGAATGATGGGATCAAGTTTGCAATTCTTCGTGAAGGTTATCGTAAAACGATTGATGCAAGATTCATGGAGTATGTCAAAGGTTGTAATGACAATGGCATTAAGATCTTGGGTGTATACCATTTTTGCTACTCAATCAATGAGACTGAAGTTATTGCTGAAGCACAGAGTTGTATCGATAATATAAAGAAAGCCGGTCTTGGAAAAGATGTGGTGATCTTTATGGACTTTGAGTATGATACAGTAACGAAAGCCAAAGCAAGAGGTGTGAATCTTGGTCCAAAAGAATGTACAGCTTTTACAAAGAAGTTTTGTGAGTATGTAGAAGAGCAAGGTTACAAAGCCGGCATCTACACAAACATTGACTACTATAAGAATATGTACACAGATAAGAATTTGTTTGAGAAGTATGTATTCTGGCTGGCTCACTACACATCGGGTAGTCCAGCTTATTCATGTATATTCCAACAGTATACAAGTAAAGGCAATGTCAATGGAATCTCCGATGATGTTGATATGGATTGGTACTTTGGAAAGATAGATGATGACGGAGAGGAGAAAGAAGAGGAAACTAAAGTGTCTCAGCGTGAACAATACGTAAAGGTGCTGCAGTCCTGGCTTGGGAAGAATGAGTCAGATGGATCTTTCAAATCAATTATTGATACATACAATAAAGGTTTGGCTGCGGCAGTGAAGAAGTGGGGAACAAGGAATTGCCAGATGAGTTATTCCTGGGCCTGGTGTGCATGTTGTAGTTCAGCTGCTGCAATGGCTGCTGGAGTTGCAGATGTAGTACCAATTGAAATCTCTTGCTACTACCTCATTGAAATTGCAAAGAAGAATGGAATCTGGATAGAGAATGATGCATACATTCCAAGTCTTGGAGACCTGATTCTTTATGATTGGGATGATAGTGGTAAAGGAGATAATACCGGTTCTCCAGATCATGTTGGTGTTGTAGAGAAATGTGATGGTTCGAAGATCACCATCATTGAAGGCAATTGCTCTAACATGGTAAAACGTCGTGAGCTTTCCGTGAATGGAAGATACATTAGAGGATTCATTGTTCCGAAGTTTAGTGGATTTTCTTCTACTCCAGTTACTCCATCCAAGAAGACAGTTGATGAACTTGCAAAAGAGGTTATCAATGGTCAGTGGGGAAATGGAGATGATCGGAAGAATCGTCTGACAAATGCTGGTTATGATTATTCAGCGGTTCGGAAGAGAGTGAATGAGATATTGAATGGTGGAGCAGCAAAGCCGTCTACACCTTCTCAGTCTCAGGAACAGAAAACAACAAAAGAAGTGAAAGCTTCATCATATGCTACCGGATTTGATAAGTCTATTGCCGGTACATACAAGACAACTGATGATCTGTACATGAGGCATGGAGCAGGAACCAATAAGAAAGCAATGGTTATTATTCCGAAGGGAACGAAAGTCCAGTGCTATGGCTACTACTCTAAAGCTGGAGGTACAAGATGGTATTATATCCAGGTGAAGATTGATGGTGTTCTCTATACCGGATTCAGTCATTCTGGATATTTGAAAAAGTAAAAGGAGGAGCTAGAAAATGGCTAGAAGCGAAGAGGAAAAGGTCATCAATCTTGAGACCAATAAAGAAGTGCTAACTGCATATAGCCGAATTCCTTATGCTCTTATCAATTCAGAAATTGAAGGAGATGCCAAAGATGTATTGGATGACCTGACACAGATCTGCCGGTACTATAAGATCTATAAGGAAGGAAAAGACTTCACGGTTGAAGGTACCAATGGAGACTATGTTCCGGCCACTCTTCATTACAAGATGGTAGCGTCTCTTATTGATAAGGAAGCAAGGTTCCTCTTCGCCGAATCTCCTGATGTGAAGATAGAAGCGAAGGGTGATGTAGGAAAAGTTTCAAAAGAAAGTAAAGATGCACTTACCACTCTAAATGATGTGATCAAAACGATCATGGATGAAAATAAATTTGAGAAGATTCTTTTGCAGGCTGCAAAGGACTGTTTTATTGGTAAGCGTATTGCAGGTATGGTGAATTTTAATGAGGAAGATGGAGTAACAATTACGTTCCTTCCCTCTACTCAGTTTATTTATGAGCTGAAGCCTGACAATCCGAATGTGGTTCAGAAGTTCGTTGCTTTCATTATCTTCAAAGAATCACGTCATCTTAATGAGAAGAGGATCTTCAAAAAGAAATATGAACTTGAAGATGGCAAAGTTTATTTAGAGGAAACGATTTATGACGGTACAGGAGTTTTGGTAGAAGAAGTTACTACAAGGCAACCTATTCAATTGTCCAGGATTCCTGTATCGATCTTCCTCAATGATGGTCTCACAGGAGATGAAGATGGAGAATCTGAAATTGAGATCCTGAAAGATTATGAGTTCTGGTATTCAAAGCTTTCGAATGCTGATATTGATTCAGAGAGAAAGAGCATGAACCCTACAAGATATGCTGTTGATATGGATAGCAGATCTACAAAGAATCTAAGTTCAAGTGCTGGATCTTTCTGGGATCTAATGAGCGATCAGAATCTTGATCATCCAAATCCAATGATTGGTGTTCTTGAAAGCAATATGAACTACAGTGACACATTGAGAACATCTTTGGATAGAATTAAGACAACCGCATATGAACAGATCGATATGCCTAATATCACTCTTGAATCTCTTCAGGGAGCAATCACATCCGGTAAAGCACTCAAAGCAATTTACTGGCCATTGATTGTTAGGTGCAAAGAGAAGATGAAGATGTGGGGTCCTCAGTTGAGGTTGCTCTTTGATATCGTTATCGAGGGAACAATCGTCTATCCGAATTGTTTCAAAGAATATACATCAGATCCGTTACTTCCTGTTGCTTATGAGTTGACGATCAATCAGAACACACCTCTTCCTGAAGATGAGATTGAAGAGAAGACAATCAATATTGCTGAGGTTCAGGCAAATGTTATTTCTCGTAAGAGATATATGCAGACTTGGTACAATCTCACAGATGATGAAGTTACTGAGGAACTTAAGCAGATTGCTCTTGAAAGAGAGATGGTTGAAGAATCATATTCGACTACAGGAATGTTTGGAGATGGAGATGATTCTGAAGCAGTAAGTAAGACAGAGAACTTGGAGAATCCGGAGACGTTTGCTGGTGAGGAAACTTTTGAAGAGATAACTGAATCAGCAAGTACTGTTGAGGAGGTGTAATGAATGGCAAGACGTGCTGGACTGGTACTCAAAGATGCTGAGAAAGCACGTGATGTTATCACAAAAGCTCAGCAGAAAGAGATCAGAGATTTATATTCTCGTTGGGCTAAAGAGTGTGAGGAGATGGCTGATTATTATGCAACCAAAACTACTTGGAGTGCAGAACAACAGAGGCTTCAATTACTTGATCTTCAAAGAAGACTTACAGCTCAAAGTCATGAAGTTTCAAAAGAGATCAATAACTCAATTCGAAACAACATTTATGTGATGGCAGATCAAGTCTGCAAAGCAAATGAGAAACTACTAAGAGACTTAGGATTCACGAATACAAGTATGGCATTTCGTTCTGTGCCTGATAGTGTGGTGAGAAAGCTTGTCACAGGTCAGGTATATGATACTGGTTGGTCTCTTAGTAAAGCAATATGGTCAGACAATCAGCAAGCACTTCATGATATTTATGGAATCGTTGCCAGAGGAAGAGCAATGAACACAAGTATCTACGACATTGCAAAGCAGCTTGAAGCTTATGTGAATCCTGATAGAAGAAAGCCCTGGAATCTTACAATGAAAGATGGGGTGAGGATTTATAAGCATCAAGTTGACTACAATGCACAGCGTCTTGCAAGGACATTGATTCAACATTCATATCAACAAAGTGTTATAGAGACAACAAAGAATAACCCGTTTGTTACCGGATATCGATGGATAGCAAATGGTTCAAGAGTTTGTCCTCTTTGTATGGATCGTAATGGACAGATCTATACAGCAGATGATCTTCCTCTTGATCACCCGAATGGTCAATGTGTAATGGAACCAGTCATTGATATGGATTCAGCAATTGACCGAATGGCAGATTGGTTCAATGGTGAAAAAGGTGACTTTCCTGAAATTGATGAGTTCGCAAAAGAGCTTGGATATAATGGATGATCACCAGAAGTCACCAGATGGTCCTAGAAGACTTCTTCTTATTGGATGGAGAAATATATAGGAAAGGTCATGAAAAGCCTTCCAGAGTCCTCTAGAGGTCTTCTAGGGTCATTTAGGAACCTTCTTTATGAATAACATGCATGAGATCTCAAAGAACTCAAAAATTTTTCAAAAAAATTCCAAAAAAAGGGTTTACAAACAAATTGAGACATGATATAATAAATATGGTGGGATGAGACTGTCTCCACTGAGGGACCTCTCCCTGAACCATAAAGGAGGATCAATAAGAATGGACGAAGAAAAGAAAGTCGTACCGAAAGGCATTGCAACAAATGTCCAGTGTACAAAGTGTGGAAGATTGTTCCAGACGAACAAAGAGAATCTGAAGTATCAAGAATCCTTCAGAGATGAAAGTGGACGGTCATACTTATTGTCGTATGTCGACTGTCCGAATTGTGGAGACCGCAATTTTGTTCAGGCAGATAACGGAGATACGATCTCTCTTCTTAGAGACGTAAAGAAAGACTTCTCAAAGCTTGCTGCACAGAAGGCCAAGCACATGACAATTTCTAAGAAGCAGTTGATCAGGTTTGAGAAGGAAAGACAGCACCTCAGCGAATTGAGGATCAAGCTCATTGATAAGATCGATGGAAGCTTGTTGAAAGAAGTATCTTCCGACAAAGAATTTGAAGTGAGGTTCAACAAATGTTCTCGAGAGTAAGTGACCAGGCACATAATCCTGGAAGAAAGAGAAAGATGTTGACACCGATTGTATGTGATTCTTGTGGAAAAACTTTTCGTCTCAGCTCCGATAAAATATATGAAGGTGTAGTTGAGAATACTAAGATTAGTGTGAGCTACTTTGTTTGTCCAAAGTGCAAGAAAGTGTATTCTATTTTGATCAGGGACGAGAAATTCAATGCACTGCAAAATGACTACATCAAAACAAAAGAGAGATATGAGAAATTGTACAAAAAGTACTTTGGTAAAAACGAAGGTGAGGAACTTCTATCTCAGGTGTTTTCCTCAATGTTATCGAAGCATCAAAGACTTCGGCAGTATGAACAGTCCCTGACAGCTAAAGTCAATAAAGAGAGGCTTACACTTAAAGATGGTAAGCTAACCTTGCTACCATGAAATTTTTGTAAAGGAGAAAAGAAAAATGGCAACGATGAAAGATGATCGCACTAAGATTGAAGAGATCGAGGACGATGAAGACCAGAATATAGAAGATGAAGCTGGAGAAGAGCAGGATGATGCTCAGGGCGGTTCGAATGATTCGAATGAGTCCACACCCAAGCAGTCTACAAAGAAAGAGAAGACTTTCTCACAGGCTCAGGTAACAAAGATGATGACAAAAGAGAAGAACCAGGGACGAAATGCAGTCTATAAAGAACTCGGTATCAATCCGAAGGATGAGAAGCAGATTGCTTTGGTGAAAGCTCTTATTGAGTCTCAGACAACTGATGCAGATCGTTTGAAGACTGCGAACAGTGAGCTTAATGAAGCTAATGAAAGAGCTCGTCTTGCAGAAGCGAAAGCTGAAGCTATGATGCTTGGTATTAAGTCTCAGTTTGTTGAGGATGCAGTAACTCTCGTCCTTGCTAAAGCTGATGATACGACTGATATCAAGACAGCCCTCGGTGAACTTAAGACAAAGTACCCTGTCTGGTTCGGTAATGAGGATGAAGAAGATGATGAAACTTCTATTGGTAAGAAGGGAACTGGATCTTCAATTAAGACTTCTTCAAAGGGTACAAAGAGTAAAGGCGGTATTGAGAATCTTGGACAGAAACTTGCCGCACAAAGAAAAACCGGTGCTAATAAGAATAGTTACTGGAAATAAGATAAGGAGGAATTGAATTATGCTTAATCGTAGTGGTATTACGAAAACTACCTATGGAAATCAGCCACAGATTCTTGCAAATGTTGATCTTCAGGCTAGTGTTGGTGTAATTGTTGATGCAGCCATTGGTCGTGTTAGTGAAGAAACAGGAAGGAAAATTGTTGCAGCAGGAACTCCTGTTCATGTAGATTTTGCAAATTTAGCTACACCAGCTGGTGCAGAATCTCAGGGTAATCCTACTAATGCAGTTATTTTGCATGATGTTGATGTAACTTCCGGAAATGCCAATGGAACAGCATTGTATTTTGGTGTTGTTAATAAAGCACGTGTTGTTGATTCAACTGTTGCTGGTTGGCTTACACCTGGAACAAACATTGGCAATGTTATGGTTGTCAATATTCCCTAAAATAAAATATAGAAGAGGAGGAAAACGAAATGACTATTTTCGATCTTATGACTAGTCAGAATCTGACTGCATATTGGGAAACTCTTTCTCAGGACGAAGCTCCCTATCCTTCTGAGGAACTCTTCCCTAATAACAAGAAACAGGGTATTTCCCTGAAGTGGCTTAAGGGAGCAAAAGGTCTTCCGATCGTACTTAAGACCAGTGCATTTGATGTGCATGCTATTCCTCGTCCAAGGATTGGATTTGAGAAGCTTACAGCTGAGATGCCTTTCTTCAAAGAGTCTATGTACATTGATGAGGAACTTCGTCAGGAACTCAACATGGTTCTTGAGACTGGTAACACTGCATACATTGAGAGTGTTATGACTCGAATTTTTGATGATGAGACTCAGCTCCTTCGTGGTGCTCGTGCTTCTCGTGAGAGAATGAGAATGATGGCACTCACTGCTGGTGTTATCTCTATGGTTTCTAATGGTCAGGCATTTACTTTTGACTATCAGATTCCTTCTGGTCACAAGGGTGATGCAGCTGTTAACTGGAGTGATCATCAGAACTCTGATCCTATTGAGGATATCCGTGTTGCTAAGGAACAGATCCTTGATGACACTGGTGCTGTGATTGCTCGTGCTATGTGCGATGGCCAGACCTGGAGACATCTCCGTAATAACGTTAACATCCAGAAGCAGATCTTTGTTCTGTCTAATGGTGTTGGTTCTGTCAGTGATCAGAAGCTTCGTCAGTATATCATGGATGAGCTTGAGATCGACGTCGTTGTTAATGACAAGAGATACGTTGATGAGAGTGGAAACACCGTGAAGTTCATGCCTGCAAATACTTTCGTTATGTTCCCTGCTGGCGATCTTGGTAACACTTGGTTCGGTACTACTCCGGAAGAGAGTGACCTTATGGCTTCTGCTGTTGCCAACGTTTCCATCACTGATACTGGTGTTGCTGTGACTACTATCCAGCATGCTGATCCGGTCAATGTTGAGACTAAGGTTACTCAGATTTGTCTGCCTTCTTTCGAAGCTGCTGATCAGGTCTACATTATGGATACGCATCCTAATGCATGATCGGGGAGTTCTCATTATTATAATGGCTGGCAGGAGCATTAAGCACACTGCCAGTCAATAACAATGAAAGGAGTAAGACAATGGTAAAGATCACAAATGGTGTGAATGTTTTTGAAGTATCTGAAGGTGCTTTTGAAAGTATCTACAAACTTCAGGGCTACACCAAGATAAACGATAAGAAGGGTGCTTCGGTGAAGAAAGATGAAGTTGCTCCTGAGAAAGTTGAAAAGATTGATGCTACTGATAAGTTCACCGAGCTTGAGGAAAAGCCTATTAGCCAGTGGAGTAAGTCTGAAGTAAAGGCTTATGCTGAAGCCAATGACATCGATCTTTCTGGAACCAAGAATGTTGGTGAAGCAAAGGAGCTTATCAAGGCGGCTATGTCCAGTTCTGAAGACGAAGAGTAAAGGAGTGGCGTATGACGGATATTGAAAGAATTAAGAAAGAAATACGAGAAGAACAAGCTCCGTACTTCGAGGAAGATGACTTTCAGTATTATCTTACAAAGAATGGTGGCGATGTGAATGCAACCATTTATGAGATGCTAATCATCAAATCCGAAGATTCGACAATAGCCGTCAGTGGCCTTAGCACTCAAGATACTTCCGGATATTTTAAGCGATTAGCGTCTCGGTTTAGATCATTCAATTCTGGAATACTCTCCGGAGAGTGAGGTGCGTATGATCAATAAACAATTCGAGGCGTACAAAGTCAAAAGAGAGATTAAGAGAAGTGGTTCAGAATACCAATTTAAAAGACCTGAGACAAATGATTTCGGTGAACCAAAAGGAACAGATATCTTGATTGGTACTCTAAAAGGCATCTATCATGATTATGCTGCTGGAGGTTCTCGAATTGAGATCACTACAGATACTATCCAAACTCGTACTAAAAAGAAATATCAGATTCTTTGTGTTTGGGAAGACGCTGAATCACTTGAACTTCAGGTTGGAGATTTTACGATGATTAATGGTAAGAAATATGATGTTACAGGAGTAGCAAATATCCAGGAATGGAATATCATTGGTGAAGTGAATCTGGAGGTGGTAGACGATGGATCAAACTGAGTTTACCATAAAGTTCGATTGGAGAGGTAGTGAATTATCTCGAAATCTCGATCAGATGGGTCCAAAAGTAAAGGCGCTTCTTCGGATGTATGCAAATACAAAAGCACCACAGCTTACGTCTTATATGCAGACGCATAGACCTTGGACTGACAGGACAGGTATGGCAAAGGCAACATTGAATACAACAGTTTCCGAGCCAAGTGAGAATGTGATTAGATTTACTCTTGCTCATGGTGTTGACTATGGTATCTGGCTTGAGTTAGCTCATGGAAAGAATTATGCAATTGTTGCACCTACTATCAATCAAGAAGGACCGAAAGTTTTCCAAGAGGTTGGCAATCTGTTCTCGAAATTGAAGTTCTAAGGAGGTGCAATATGATTGACACAAAGACGTTTGTAAATAGAGAAAGTAGGTGGCAGGATTTGTATGACCACCTTAAGAAAATGGGATTTGATGTTTATAGTCCCGGAACTAAAGTTGGTGAGTGTACAGATCCGTATGTCGTAATCAAAAATGATGGTGCGATGAAGCATACGAGTTTCAGTACAAGTGTCGATTTGTACTCTGTGATGTGCTATGTACCGAAGAAAGCATATAGTACTCTTGAGCCAATGGTTCAATCGGTGAAGCAAGCGATGAAAGAACTTGAGCCAATGTTTAAGTGGTATGGTCAGGATTCAGCAAGCTTCTATGATGATAATTATAAAGCTCATATGATTAGTATAGAGTACCAGAACTATAAGAAATTATAAGGAGGAAATCGAAGATGTCTGTTAGAAAATCTAAAGCGGAAATCGCCACCATTGATTGTGAACTTGTTACAATTCAAGTTGATAACGATGAGTTTGGTTTTGACACCGCAAATCAGATTGAAGTTGAGCCACAGACCGAAGAAGAAGATGCGGTTAAGCTTGTTGTAAAAGGTAAGCTCAGGGCTCAGAAGAAGAAACAGGTTACAATTACTGGTCATCAGATTACGTTGCATGATAACGTATTCAATCCGGATCTTGTTCTTGTTCTTCAGGGTGGTGCAATTGTTTATGATCAGCAGGATCCGACAAAGATCAAGGGTTATAACCCTCCTGCTGCCGGATCTAATGACAAAGGTTCAGTCTTTGTTTTGAATGTTTACACAGCTCAGTATAATGCAGCTGGTCAGATCGTTCAGTATGAGAAGACTTCATATCCTGGTTGTACAGGTCAGCCTGTTGCATTTGGTTCTGAAGACAATGCATTCCGTGCTCCTGAATATGTAATTGATAGTGCTCCTGATACTGGTGAATATCCATATCAGATCACTTATGTTGATAGTCTTCCGGAGTTGGTAGGTTAAACCCACTTCAGATCCTGAGCCTGGAGAATAAACTTTAGAAAAAGCCAGCTTATGGGACATTAAAATCGTTCTATGAGCTGGCTATTTTTATAATAGAAAAAAAGGAGAAATTTGAAATGGAAAATAATACTTTGAAAGTGACGTCACTAATTGATTTGCAGGGATATAAAGAAGGTAAAGTTGTTCAGCTTCCTGATTTTGCTGAAGGACAGCCTCTTATTGCAAGAGTTCGTCGTCCAAGTATGCTTGTTTTAGCAAAGAGTGGAAAGATTCCGAATTCACTTATGAGTGCAGCGAGTGAGTTATTTACTAAAGGTGGATCTGATATGGATATTGATAATCCAAAGCTTCTTTCAGATATGTATGATGTATGTCATCTGATTGCAGAGTCAACTCTTATTGAGCCTACTCTCGCAGATATTGAAGGTGTTGGTCTTACATTGACTGATGATCAGCTTATGGCCATCTTCAATTATAGTCAGGTAGGTGTACAAGCTTTAGATTCCTTTCGTCAGATCCAGTCAGATAATGCGAATAATCAATCTGCAACAACAACATAAGAATGGAACAAGATGTTCTGAATTGATGGATATTGCAGATCCGTATACTGCATATTGTTTTGATGAAGCTTGTGCATATATTATTCATCAAATTAAAGATGGAAACGAACCTCGATTTAAGAAGAAGTATGGTTCATTATCAGATATGTACAAGGAGATGAGTTTATGATACTAATTATATTGACATTGATATTTTTTTCATTAATGTGGATATTCTTTCTATTAATGATCTCATTGATTTGGATATATATGAATCTAAAATGATAATATTCAATATTTTGAAAGAAACATGCAATAAAATAAAAGTTTGGTTTAATGAAAGGAGGTGGAATCAGTGGCCGTAAGTGTCGGTGAAGCTGTAGGTTATCTTGACCTTGACATCTCAAAATTTCAATCTGCTTTGAAGACAGCTCAGTCTGATGCAGATAAAACTACAAAGGGAATGGCAAGTACGGTAGGATCCAACTTGACTAGTGCTGGTAAAGCAATTACGTCAGCTGGTTCCACCATGACAAAAACATTCACTGTTCCAATTGTTGCCGCTGGTACAGCTTGTGTAAAGTTATCAGCAGACTTTGAAGGATCCATGTCAAAAGTTAAAGCTTTGTCTGGTGCATCAGGTGCTGAATTTGATTCACTAAGATCAAAAGCTTTAGAGATGGGTGCTAAGACAAAGTATTCTGCATCTGAAGCAGCTGAAGGTTTCCAATATATGGCACTTGCTGGATGGGACACAGGAGAAATGCTTGAAGGCATTGAACCAATTCTTAAGTTGGCCGGTGCTTCTGAACTTGATCTCGGTAGAACATCAGATATTGTTACTGATGCTCTTACTGCCATGGGTCTCGAAGCAAAAGACACTGCAAAATTTACAGATGTTCTTGCAACCACAATGGCAAGTTCTAATACTGATGTTGACCAAATGGGAGAAGCATTCAAGTATGCCGCTCCTCTTTGTGGTACTCTTGGTTATTCAGTGGAAGATCTTGGACTTGCTCTTGGTACAATGGCTAATGCTGGTATCAAAGCATCTCAAGGTGGCACATCTCTTAGAAGAATTCTTATGAATATGTCAAATCCTACAGACAAAGTTGCAGCATCTATGGATGAACTTGGAATTTCAATGTTTAATGAAGATGGAACAGCAAAGAGTTTGAGAGATGTAATGGGACAATTAAGAACTTCTATGTCAGGTTTGACAGATGAAGAAAAGGCACATCATGCAACAGTTCTTGCTGGAGCCACCGGTATGTCTGGTTTGTTAGCTATCGTTGATGCATCTGATGATGCTTGGAATGATCTTGCTGATGCAGTTGATGGAGCAGAAGGTGCAACCAATAAGATGTATGATACGATGCAGGATAACTTAAATGGTCAGTTAACTATTCTGAAGTCAAGTCTTGAAAGTTTAGCCATTAGTCTTGGTGATCTTATGTTACCTCTGATTAAGAGCATTACAGAAAAGATACAGGGACTTGTTACTTGGTTGAATAATTTGGATGATGGACAGAAGAAAATGATCATTCGTATTGCAGCAGTAATTGCAGCAATTGGACCAATTCTTTTGATCGTTGGTAAGTTGATGACAGGAATTGGAAATCTGATCACAGCAGGAACAAAGATAGCCTCATTCATTCCAAAGATTGCAACAGGATTCAAAGCTCTTGGAGCAGCAATTGGAGGAATAAGTGCACCAGTGGCAATTGTCATAGCGGCGATTGTTGCATTGATTGCAGTCTTTGTAACATTGTGGAAGACGAATGAAGACTTTAGAAACAAAGTTACAGCTCTTTGGAATGGTATTATAGAGAAGTTTAAAGAAGCAGGTCAGAAGATCACAGAAGCTATCAATTCTCTTGGATTCAATTTCAAAGACATAACTGAAGTTATAAAAGCAGCTTGGAAAGGTCTTTGCAATTTCCTTGGACCTATTCTAATTGGAATCATCACAAACATCACAACAATGCTTGGTGGAATTATTGATATCGTAACAGGTATTATTCAGGTGATTTGTGGAATTATCAAGGGATTCAAAGATGGTGATTGGACATTGTTCCTTGATGGATTGAAGACTCTATTCACAGGATTCATCAATCTTATTACAGCTCCATTCCAAGCAATATGGGCAGTCTTTACTGGATATCTTGAAAAGTTTGGAATAACTTGGGAACAGGTTTGGACTGGTGCAAAAGAGTTCTTTGTTGGATTATGGAATTCAATTACACAGTTCTTCTCAGGAATTTGGGAAGGTATTGTTAGTACGACAACAGAAATATGGACTACAATTTCAAACATTGTACAAGTAGCAATTATGTTGATTGGTGAAATTATCAATGCAGCATTTGAAATCATTACACTTCCTTTTAGATTTATCTGGGAAAATTGTAGAGATACAATTATTGAAATTTGGGAAACGATTAAGTTAACAATTTCAACTGCATTGACATTCATTAATGATGTGATCATCACTCCAATTATGAATACCATCAAGACAACAATTACTGTGATTTGGACAGCAATAAGTTCATTCTTCTCAGTAATTTGGGGTCAAATCAGGTTAGTATTCCAGACAGTACTTACTGCTATTGGAACTGTTGTATCAACTGCTTGGAATAGTATAAAGAGCATAACAACAACAGTCTTTAATGCAATCAAGTCTGTGATAACAACAATTTGGAATACAATTAAAAGTGTTATCACTACCAGCTTGAATACGGTAAACAGCACGGCAACGACTATTCTAAACAAATTGAAAAACACATTTACAACAACGTTCAATAACATTAAGAGTTTTGTAAGTGGTGTTGTCAATTGGTTAAAAGGAATTTTCAATTTCAGTTGGAATTTACCGCACATCAAGTTGCCACATTTTAGTATTAGTGGAACGTTCAGCTTAAACCCACCAAGAGTGCCACATTTTAGTGTTTCATGGTATAGAAAAGCTATGAACAACGGAATGATCCTAAATGGTGCTACAATTTTTGGAATGATGAATGGCAAGTTATTAGGTGGTGGCGAAGCTGGTTCAGAAACTGTTGTAGGAACAGAAACGTTGATGAGGCTGATAAGTAAGTCTGTTATTGATGCAATAAATTCTATACGCAATAACTTTGAATTGGTGAAGGGTACAAGTATTGATGGATCGGTTCTTGATAAGATTATAAATGCAATTCAAGCAATCCCTGCACCAGAAGTATATATTGAGATGGAAGATGGTGACGTAATTCTTGATAATGAGCGAGTAGGAAGAAAAGTTGCTCCAGTTGTTTCAAGAGTTATTGTTTCCAAGGGTTAAAAAGGAGGTGAAAGTGATGGCTCTCGTACAATATGGAGAGACATGCTATATTGATGGGGTGAGCACTTTCACCTCATTCATGGCAGAATATAAAAGTAGAGAAATTACATCTCATTCTTTAAAGCGGAACAATGCATTCAAGGTTGGAAAATCAGATATGTTCCATGGATATGAAACTTATGCATTGGGCAAAATGAAATTGTTATTCTATGTTTATGGCGAAACAAGAACAGAGTCAGAAATACATGCTAGTGCTCTTGTAACAAACATGAATAAGTGTGTTTTAACGTTTTCTGATGATGAATTTGAATATCCTTCAGGTGTAATTTCGTATAAAATTCGGAACACAGGAATCGATACATGGTCAGAAGTAACAGTTGAAGTTGAGTGTTTAAAAAGAGGAGCAAAACAAAGAGTAGGAGCGTATGCAGATTATGGAGATCATTCCATAGCTGCTATTACAAACCCAGGAACGTTATCATCTGGTGCGAAGTTGTATTGTGATTTGACAAGTGATAGTTTTTGGTATCAGGACATGAAACATGCCAAAGTAACAGCAACAGGTCTTACTCAAGGAGCACATTTTGAAATCAATGGATGGGAGGGAACTGTTACACAAAATAATCAGAATGCATATCAGTATACAGATTTGCTTGTATTTCCTACTGTTATTCCAGGATATAATGAAATATATTTTTCACAAACATATAGTTTTGTTGAATATTATCCATTATATTTATTATAATTGAAAGGAGCGGAAGACGTGTTAAGAATTCATAACGGAGCGAATGTTTATCCGCTCCAATTACAACCTGAAAAGAAATTTGTAACACATAAGCTCAATGGCATTGATGAAATGCAGTTTGAAATTGATTCAAAGCATGAACTTTACAAATTTATTTTTGAAGAAGTTATTGTTGATGATGGCAACAATGAATATATAATAAAGCATATTGATGAGCATTCAGATTTCGTTACGATTCAATGTACAGTTAATCTTGATGATTGGAAAGCAGTTGTGCATGAAACGTACAGAGAAACAAATATCACTTTGGCAAATGCAATAGCAACTGTAATTCCTAATGGTTGGAGTTCTGTTGGTGCAGCACAATTTACAAGAAGACATACAGTTTCTGGTGATAATAATGCTGCAATAAAAGCAGAAACAAGTTATCAGATTGTTGAAAGAATGAGAGATATCTGGGGTGTGACTTTTGTATATAATGCTTTAAATAAAACAATTACTTGTATAGACATTGAAGCTTATGCACCCTCAGGTATTTTTATTTCTGATGAAGTTAATTTGAAGTCAATTGGTTTTGTAGGAGAAACACGAAGTTTTGCAACACGTATTTATCCTTATGGAAAACGAGATGCAAATGGAGAAAATCCTTTGACAATTGCAGAAGTAAATGATGGCAAGATTTATTTGGAAGATACAACTTATAGTAATAAAGTAATTTCAATTGGTTGGTCTGATGAAAGATATACAGTTGCTTCTGACTTAAAAGAGGCAGCTGCATTAAAGTTAGCATCAGTAAGTACGCCATCACGTTCATATACATGTGAAGTAAGAGAGCTTGGTGTTGATATCCAAATGTTTATGATTGTAACGTTAATTGATCAAGTTCGACAAACAAGAGTTAATCATAGAATTGTTGAATGGAAAGAGTATGAAGATCATTTGCTCGATCAAGTTACATTATCAAGTACAGGCCGAGATGTAAGTGATTTGCTTGCTGCTCTTGGTAAAAAGCAGGAAGAAACGTCAAATTCATTGGTTGAAACAATCGAAGCATTGGATGAAAAGACAAGATATACAGCACTTTATACAATGGAGTTTGGAGAAATAGTTGGATCAGGTGATTTCTATTTTACTCGGCCATATACAGATGAACCGTATTTTATGAGTAAACCGTATGATGAAAATTTACAAGTATCTTTCATCCAAGATGAAGGAACACATCAGTATATTGGAGCAAGACTTTCGGGTAAAGGTTCATCAGAAATAACACTAATTACTTTCTATTGTACAATGCCACTCTCAGAACTGGAGGTATAATTATGGCTATGAATTTTTCGCCGAGTTATCTTTTTAGAGATGAGAGATATCAAGCAGCAGCTGAAAAAGCTTTATCATTTATCAAAAGTCAATTTAATGTATCAATGATGAAAGCAAGAGTTTCTTTTGGTTATGATATTGGTGATGGTGAAACATGGAATGTTGTTTGGGGAAAAGTAGAAAGTGAATATATGGAAGATAATTATAGTTGTGAAGGTCATTCAGGAATAAGTTTGGATGATGATTATCGCTATGATTATGAAGGCGTTGTAGAAGGATCTGTTGATTCCCAGTATATTGGTGGAGATTACATTGTTAAGGTTTTCTTCTATACAGATCAAGAGTATTCTTTTGATTGTTCAATCAACTCAGCTGGACGGTGGGCAACAAGATTCTATTATTTAACAACAGAACATTATGGAGAATACCGATGGACAATTCCATCTTGGGTTGATCCTGAGACAGGCGTTGTTCATCCAGAAGAAAAACAAATTCTTGGTGGTTTTCAAGATGAATCAGATGTAGTGCAAGTTGATTACTCAGAATGGACTGACTTTGGACCGGATGCTCAGGTCATAGAAAGAGGAATAGATTCATCAAGAGCCCAAGTATTTACTGTTTGTACAGTTCCACCTTTAATATATGAAGAAGTATCAATAGCTCCAAATTTGGTTGATGCAAAGTATAGGACAACAGAAGACTATACAATTCCAGGTGAATCAATTAAAATGCCATATATTTGTACAAGTGGTGGTGAAAGAATTCAGTGTAGTCGTGGAAAATATAATAGTGATGTTTATATCAGACTTTTTTGTTTGTCTGATTCAGAATATTTAGTTGCTCAAGTTCCTATTTATCGTGATGATAGTGGAATGAACTTTTTCTATTATCCTTCAATGCCTGAAGGTCGAAAAATAGCAAAAGTAACAGAAAATAAAGATGTTAATCCACAAATTGTAGAAAGACTTTGTGGGGTAGCTTCTTCAAAAACACCATCTCCTGTAGTACCTGATGTTAATTGGGTTAATATACATTGGGGTGAAACATACGCAGATGACTATGTTGGTGATTATGTTTGGGGTTATACTGATGGTTCATTAGCAAACTTAGACGGCATTGTTATTAAATGGCCCATATACATAATAATGCCTCAATTTTATTCACCAAACTATATAGGAACTGTTTGGTGTACAGTAAGAATGAATCAGTTAATTGAAAAGTATAATCAATTAAAACATAGAATAGATATTACTGCATCATTTTTTAAACTGCGATTATATAATATCCGTGATCAAAAGTATGTGGTTGATACTGTATCGGCACAACAAGTACAAATTGGAACAGACCCAGATACGGGACAGCCAATTTATGAATGGCGGTTCTATGGTTATTATTCTCAAAAAGGTGTTCACGAAATGAGATTATTTTATATTGATCCAGTGACACATCGTGAAGAAGAAATTGAGAATGTTCTTGGTACTGTTTCAACAAATTGGGCAAAAGCAAGACTTGGATCTTATACAGATGCATTTTATGTTGCAGAAGATGTGAATTTTTGGGCTGTAACAAGTTCATACTTTTTCTTTTATTCGTCAAGAGTTGGACGAGGTACAAAGATAGCTGAATGCATATATTTCCAGAGACAGCCAAGTCAGCAGGTTGTGAATGTATTTGGTATTGTTGGTGCACAAGCAAATCTAGAATCAGGTGCATTACCTGCTTCTTTTTTGATTCCTTTAGATGATCCACAATATAATAAAGATGGATCAACAGCACTAGGAATGTATGGCTATTGTTTGAATAATCGTACATGGGCATATGACGTAGGACTTGTATTGTTGGTACTTGCAACGTCCGGTGATTTTAGTTTATGTAGGACAATGATGAATAGGATGTACTATGAACAACAAATCAACGGTGATGGGTCTTTTAATTTCTCATATGATATTTATATTGGTCAATTATTTGAACGATATGTAAGAACGGGAGCAATGGGTTGGATTGTTTGGGGAATGTGTTATTATGTCATGTCAAGTGGTGACCGAGATGAAAAATGGATTAAGATGATCGCAGAAGCAACTGCTTTTATTGTTGGTAGACAAATAACAGATGAAGAAGATCCACGTTATGGTTTATTGACAGGTGGTTATGGTGCTTATAATATGGACGATTATTCATATATTGATATTGAAATTAAATGGTGTTCAACAGAGCATAATTGTTCAGCATTGCAAGCACTTTGGGGAGCTAGTATGGTTCTTCACTCTGTCACATATGATCATACCAATCCAGATGATCCACATAAAAGGTGGTATGAAATTGGTCAAGAAGCAAAAAGAGCCGCACAACTTGTTCAAACAGGTTTAATGACAACTTTGTGGGATAAGGAAAATAACAGATTCTTGCAAGGTGTTGGTGATCCAGCTTGGGCATTAGATTGTACAACATGGGCAGGTACTCAAGCTCTTTCAATTATCAATGCATATTATGCAGATGGTTGCTTAGAAACAAGCTTGAATGTTTACTATACAACTGGAAGAAGATTGGTTCGATCAACGGAAATGAATCGATATAATCAAAAGTATAGTTCAGGAACAACTTTCTCAGGCTTCAAGCCTTATAGTGATAGAACACCTGATTATGAAGGTGCTCCTGATCTAGTATGGTCAGAAGGAACACTTGGATTTGTTTTAATTGCACATAGACTAGGTTATGAAAATCTTGCAAAGCGGTTTATGGATGAAACAATCAAGTTACAAAATGTGTCAGGAAGCACAGGTGGTGTTCTTTATACAACAGCAACGTATGGAGAGTTACCATGGGAGTTCCATACATGGGAAAGTAATGTGTCGAGTGCATGGCTTTATTTATTGGTTAAAAATCCAGGATGCTTATTCCCAGTTATGCTTAGAGAGCCTCCATATAAAGCAAAAATTTTAAGAGCAGAAGATTGTAGATGTATAAATCTAGATTTTGTTGGAGGTGTTACAACTTATTTTAAAGGAAGTAAGTTAACGTATAAAAATTGCAAATTATGGGCAATACATAATAATGGAACAATTGCTAATGTAATTAAAGTAGCAACGTTAACAATGCCAATTGGAATGACTTTAGCACAAGTAGGTGATTTTACCTGTGAAGCGACCTATACTCATGCAAATGATACACTAACAAGTACATTAGGAATATCTGTTATCAATGATGAAACGACAGGCATTTTTATTGGTGTAGAGCCAGATAAAAGAACTTACTATGTTGGTGATTCTTTTGGATCAGCAGGAATTGTAATTATTGCATTACAAAGATCAGGAATTTTGGTTGATGTAACTGATCTTTGTACATGTAATATTGCTGAAGGGACACAATTTACAACCCAAGGAAATAAAATAGCAACATATACGTACACTGGTGAAACAGGAACATTCACAACTACTTGGAATTTTACTGTTAATAGAATTTAAGGGGGTAAGATGAATGACTACGGAAGCATTTAGACAACTCATTGGGTTAGATGAAATAATCTTTTTAATTGGAGTGGGGACAATAATATTTATGACAATCGTACAAAAAGCTTCAAAAAAATTTAAACCTTGGAGTTGGCTTGCACAACAATTTGGAAAAGAAGCTAACAAAGAAATCTATGATAAGCTCGATATACTAGATAAGAAAGTTGATAGATTAGAGCAAAGAGATGCAGCACAAGATGCGTTGTTTGAGCTTGAGCAAGTTAAAGCAGCCAGAAGACGAATCTTAAAATTTGCAGATGAGATCAGAATGAAAGAGAGACATAGTGAGGAATATTTTAATGATGTTCTTGGAGATATTTCTTTCTATAAACAATATTGTTTAGACAATCCAAAGTTTCAAAATGAGAAAGCTGTTATAGCGATGAGACTAATTGAGAAAACATATGAGAAGTGTGTACACGATAATGATTTTCTGTGAAGAGGGTGAAGAACGCCTTCTTATATATATAAAAGGAGAAGAATGAGAAGATTTGATTGACTGGGCTCTGAAATATGGGCCCACCAATCATGTACGAAAAAAGTTGAGGAATTTCGAAATTAGGGGTTTACAAACTCGATAGTTTGTGATATGATAGATACAGATGAGAGATGAAGCCTCTCAAATCGAAATCAATCAAGTCTCTTAGAAGGAGGAATCACAATGAAGGAACTTAGAATAATCGGACGTACATTTGATGCTGAGATCGAGGTATACGACTTCTGCAAGTACACAGCAACTGCTGAGGATTTTGAGAACACCAAGAGAGTTACAATCCACAACATCGAATCTTGGGAAATCGTTACCGGAGAAGATGCAAAGGAAATCGAAGATCACACTGATGGATCTTGTATCGATGAGTACCATGAGTACCTCATACTGAATCTTGTTGGTGGTGAGACATCAACATTCAGAAACAGCCATGTCGATATGTTTCATATCTAAACGCTAAAGCAAACCCCTCAAATGCAAAATGCAAAAAGTGCAAATGAGGGGTTTACAAACTGCTTGAGATGTGATACAATAGAATCAGGTTGAAGGATAGGCCTCAACCAAGAGTCTCTAGAAGGAGGAATGAGATATGTCAAGAGTAAAGTTTGAAAACAAAGAGCTCGATCAGATCGCAGTAGGTATGGGAGCAACAGGTTCGTACTGGACCGACTGTTATGCATACGAAGTAGTGAGAGTCATAAGTGAGAAGACGATTGAGATCAGAAGACTGGATGCTGAGAGAGTTGAAGGAACCGATTGGTTAGACGAAGAGTACAACCTGTTCAGCAATGATGAGAATCCGGTAGAGAGAGCAAGGAAGTGCAAGATGGGTTGGAAGACTCCTGATGGAATGAAGATTCGTTTAGGATATGCCAGAGAGTACAGAGATCCAAGCTTCTAATATCTAGAAGGCTCCAGAATGGCCCAGGATGACTTCCACAGTTCCTACCATATAAATAATAGGCACGAGAACTTGGAGGTCTCCTGAAGCCTCTGGATGACTCCAGAAGCCACCCCGATGAGTCTTGGAAGATTAAGACGAAACACAAAGTGTGTCGGTGGTAATGGTGCCACTAATTTTGAGAATAGTCTAGGAGGACAAAGAAATGACACAGAAAGAACTTGAAAGCCGTAAAGCTAAGGACCTGATGAAGTATGCGACATCGTTAGGTGTCAAGGGTGCCTGGAAGATGCGCAAAGCGGAAGTCATTGAGGCAATCTTAAGAGCAGAGTCAAGTGATCAGAAGATCGAGAGTGCTACAGATGAAGAGAAGATTGACAACGACAAGAGCGAAGTTTCAGAGAGCAAAGTTGAGAAGACATCTGAAGTTGCTTATGATGCTGAGCACAAGATGAAAGCGTATACCGAGACAGCAACGATCGGCATGCTTGTGGCTTTTAAGCTCCCCGATGGCAAAGTGAAGTCTGCAAAGATTGTAAAGAAGTCGACCAAGAATCGTAAGTTCATGGTTGAGACGGAATACAATCAGCAGTATCTGGTCTCGTTTGAGGACATTCTTTGGGTGAGAACGGGATCTCGTTGGCCGAAAGGTATCTACAGACTTCTGAAAGGACAGGTGGAAAATGGGGAAGCTGGAAAAGCGTGAAGCAAACTTTCGTCAGGAAGTAGTCGAGTTTCAGAAAGCCAAGGAAGTGTTCGATGAAGCTCAGAAGAAGTTTGAGTCGATTAAGTCTAATTTCTATATGAAAGCAGAAGCTTTCTTCAAGACGAAAGAGGACAATGAGACGTACTACTTCGATGATGAAGAATTCGAACAGACAGGAAGAAGTTACTCGGTTACGAGAGTTCAGAAGGTCAATCTTCAATTTCATGTTAGTAAGCTTAAGAAAGCTCTTGGGAAAGAATTTTCTGAGCGGGTTATTCATAAGTCATATTCAATCATTGATATGCCCGGTCTTATTTCATATCTCAAAGAGTGTGGAGTTGATCCACAAGTCTTCAAGAGTTTCCTGAATATGGAAGAGAAAGTAGATCAGAAAGAACTTGACAAGCTGGAGGAACTGGGAGAAATCTCGAAAGACCAGATCGAAGGATGCTACACCGTTAAACTTCAGAATCCCTACTTCACTGTAAGATCTAGGGTGAAAGAGGATGAATAATAATGGAGGAACGGATTTAGCGAAAGTTCTATGGTACTATAATTTGCTTCCCGATTCTTCCTCTTTGAACCAGAAAATTGTTTGTCCATTCCACGGAGACGAGAATCCTTCAATGCTCGTAAACCTGGAGGACGGAAACTATTATTGTTTTGGGTGTGGAGAGTCAGGTGATGCACGAAAGTTTGTAGCTACGATGGAGAAGCGAAATGGATTGAATGATCTACAAGCTTATGGAAAGTTCCTTAAGATTTTGAAGTCTGATAAGTGCAGTGATATCAAGATCACCGGAACGATTCGTAAGAAGCGCAAGTCCATTAAGCGAGAACTATATGCACAAGCTTATGACTACTACCATGGGCTATCTAAGGTCAACTGGCAAAACACAGATGATGACGATGCGATCAAAGCAAGAGAGTACATGAGAAATCGTGGTTTTAGCGCAAAAACTCTGATGAAGTGTGGAGCCAAAGTAAACTACAGTCAGAACTATGGACTGATATTCCCGATGATGGACAATGGAAAGTTCAAAGGTTGGGTATGCAGAACAATGATCAAAGCTGTAGAGCAACGACGGAAGTACCTTTATAATGAGGGCTTCAGTAGAGCAACAACTCTCGTAGGAAACTATGGGAAGAAAAATTACGTTATTGTTGTTGAGGGATATATGGACAGACTAAAGTTTGTTCAATTCGGAGAGGATAACGTAGTTGCAATTCTTGGGTGGAAGATGTCACAAGAACAAGAACAGAAACTCAAGAAAGCTGGAATAAAGTACGTGATCAGTGCATTAGATAATGATGAGTGTGGACGAAAAGGAACTGAGTATCTTAGATCAAAGTTCAAGGTTATCCGATTCTCATATCTTAAGAAAGTAAAAGATCCGGGAGATATGACGAAAGAACTCTTCGACAAAATGTACAGTCGTACAATGAAACTTTTAGAAAAGGAGATTCAGAAATGAGTTTGGTAGACAGCATTAAAAGAGATGCAAAGAAGTCTGGTGGTAACAAAGCAAAGTTTGTTTACTTCAGAGAGGGGACTAAGCTTCGTCTTCGTTTCCTGCAGGACATGGATGAGGGAATGGAGTTAACGTTCCATGACAGCTTTGATCAGGGAATCAATTGTCTGTGCCAGGAACACCTCGGAAAGGATTGTCCTTATTGTGGTGATGATTCTGTGAGAACTCGTTCTCAGTATGTTTGGTCTGTTTGGAATTATGAGACAAGTGAAGTTCAGCTTTTCATGTTCCCTGTAAACAACTGCTCACCTATTCCGAGTTTGATGGCAATGTATGAGAACTATGGAACCATCTGTGATCGTGATTATGTTGTGAGCTGCAATGGAAAGGGAACTAACAAGACATTCTCTGTTGTTCCTATGGATAAGAACAAATTCAGGAATGAAAAAGCTAAGCCGTTCTCTGAGAGCCAGATCTTGAAGCTTTGTGATAAAGCATGGCCTTGTGAAGCTGGTGATGATGACGATGACGATGAGGATGATGTTCTTCCGAAGAAGCGTCCTGGAAAAGCTAAGAAGCCGGCAAAATCCAAGAAGCCGAAAGATGAAGATTACGAAGATGACGATGAGGACATCGAAGATGTAAAAGACGATGATGAGGACTGGGGAGACGAAGAGGAGGATGATACTCCGGACTATGAAGAGATGTCTCCGAAGGAGCTTTTCAAGCTTTGCAAAGATCGTGGCATTGATGTTCAGCCTAAGAAGCCTGCTCGTTATTACATCAAGAATCTTGAAGATTATGATAAGCAGCAGGATGACTGGGGTGACGATGAGGACGAGGACGATTGGGAGGATGAGTAATGAATGGTGATCATCAAGCAAGGACTTTCGCTAATCTCTACGATCGTCAGATAGACAACCAGAATATGATCATTAAGAAGGGAAGCTACAATGACATTTCCTCGATGATTGTTGGTGAAAAGAAGTTGCCTATTGATGATCCAAGACTTGCTTCATATCATATTCAACAGCTTATCTCAGAAATTGGAGAAGTCCTTGATGCGGACAAAAGATGGAAGTCCTTTAGAAATGGAAAGTTCGACAAAGATGGAAAGCTTGAAGAAATTGCAGATTGCTTTATCGTTGCAATGAACATTGCAATCTTCTCTGGATTCTCTGCTGAGGAAGTTTCCAAAGCAATATCTGATAAGCTTGACGTTGTGAAAGAACGAATCGAAAAAATCTAAAATGGTGGGGAGGCAACCACCTCCCCATCTTTATAAGAAAAGGAGAATAGACAATGAAGAACAAAGTTTACTTTGCAAGTCCCTTCTTCAATCCTGAGCAGGTTGAAAGAGAGGAAAGACTCAAAGCTAAGTTGAGATCTCTGGGGTTTGAAGTCTTCTCACCGAAAGAAGCTTACTTCTGTAAGCCTGATGAATCTGAGGAAAAGCGTCAGATGGTCTTTGAAGGAAATGTGAATGCTATCAAAGATTGTGACATATTGTTTGCTGTAACAGATGGCAAAGATATGGGAACGATCTGGGAAGCAGGCTTTGCAAATGGAATCAATTCTATATCTTATCCTTCAAAGAAGAAAGTGATCGTTTACTACTGTGAGACACTTCCTGAGGGAGGTCAGTTTAATCTTATGCTTGCTCAGTCCGGTGATATTATCATCACAGATTTTGAGAGCATGGATGAACTTCCATCATTGATTGAGTTGGGGGAGAAGAAGAAGTATGCTGGTAAGATTGAGTGATGATGAAATTATGAGAGAATACGTTCTCAGTAAGATCATCCGATACAATCACCGGCGTAGACTGCAAGATGAATCAGTAGCAGAACACAGCTTTTATGTTTCGTTGTTTTGTTTGAAGATCATGAAGAGTTTGGATCTTAGCTTAGAAGAGCAGAACCAAGTTCTTGTGCTTGCAGCTTTACATGATGCAGCTGAGAGCAAGACTTCAGACATACCTCATGATGTGAAGAAGAACTATCCAGAGATGGAAGAGATTCTTGGTCAAATTGAAAATGACTACTATCATGAAGTTTGGAAAGAATATGAAGACATCATTCTTCATAGATCAGAACTTGTCCATGCAATCGTAAAACTTGCCGATAGTTATTCGGTGTACCAGTATTGTTTGAATGAGAAGTCGTTAGGAAACGTTTCTGATGACATTCAGGAAATTTACTTTGATTGTCAGAAGAGAATTGAAATGTGGATCAATAAGATCAACGAAGAAATTGAAAAGGAGAATAGAAAATGAACGTTCAGAATGGATATAAGGGAATTGATGTTGAGATCATCAGCTACACAAAACATCCTGGAAAGATCATCTGGGATATGCTTAAGCAGACATGGATCAGTCTTCATGATAAGGAGTATGATCCGAATGATCCAACAGTTCGTGAGTTCATTGAGGACTCTTTGGCAAAGAGATTGAATCCTGTTCCTCAGGAGACAATTCTGATTCAGGTTGTTTTCAAAGGAATTAGTCGTGTGAATCTTGCACAGCTTACTCGTCATCGTGGATGGATCTTCAATAGTGAATCTCAGATGCCTCAGCCGGTCAATCATAATGTTCTTGTTCCTTTGAATATTATGAACTCCGAGTTTAGAGACAGAGCTCTTAAGCTCATTGAGGATTCTCAGAAGTTGTATGATGATATGGTTGCTGGAAATGAGAATCGTGAGACCACAAACATTCCATATCAGGATGCGAGGTATTTGCTGATTCATGGTCAGACAGCTGACATCTCTGCTTCGTTTACTTTACCTCAGTTGGTAGGTGCAGTTGGAATGCGTCTTGAGAATAACACTCATGATGAGATCAACTACACATTCAGGATTCTTCTTAAGAAACTGAGAGATGCAGTTTTCTTTGATGAAGAGATGGATGAGTTGGATAAGATGATCTACAATCGAATGCTTGATAATTGTGATGTCTTTGGTGCTAATCGTCATGTTGGTACTTGTCATGATGCAATGTTTGGCAATTCGTTTAAGAGATTTCCGGATGCAGATTCTTTCGTAACAAAGACAACTGATGAATGTCTCTTTGATTATAAGAAGTTGGCTTGGTATCAGGAACTCAAGAGAATGTATGTTGAGGAACCGGAGCTTCTTCTTCATGGTGAAAGAGAAATGATCGAAAGCTGGATGAACGAAGATTGTGAGTAAGGAGAACTGTTATGTGGTTGTTGTTTGAAGGATTGGATAAAGCTGGAAAGACTACTTTAGAGTGGGGATTTTTGAAAGCAACGAATTTCAAACATAACGTCATTGACAGAGGTCCTGTTGGATATCTCGTATTTGATGAGCTCTTTGGTCGTTCAACAAAATTGGGCGACCAAGAGTTCATTCATCAAGCAAGAAAACTTTCAAAGTCAAAGGACTTCTTTGTTGTATATTGCAAAACAGATGTTGATGTTGCAATGAAGCGTTTAGATGAACACAACGAAGAATGTCCCTATGATTATGTAAAGGCACAGAAACTTCTTGATAAGCAGATCAGAAGATACTATGCAAAAGAGAAAGTACTTGAAGTTGATACGAGTAAGAAGTCAATTGACGAATGTGTAGAAGACATTGTTGAGTGGTTTACGGAGGTAGCAAAATGAGAAATGCAATTTGTGTTCTTGCAAATAATATGGATTACTTTCGATTGTTCATTCAGAACTATCCTGAAGAGCTTAAGACAGGTGACTTCATTCTGATTGTTGTCAATGAGACAAGAATTGGAGATAAGACAAAAGAGATCAAAAGAATGTTAGCTGAATCTGATATTCCTAACTACAATGTATTTACAAGTCGGAAGATTTGTGATATATTTAAGGAAGAGGTAGTTGACAATGATTTTGTAGAGGACTACACAATGTCAATGAATATCCTCTCTCTTTGGTTTATCAAGAAGCATAGCAAAGTCATTCAGAAAGTCTTGCTCTTAGATGATGATGTTATTCTTAGACCTGGAATTGCACAATTATTTGAAACAGATCATCATTTGTTCAAATCAAATCGCTTATCAGCAGGTTGTGCAGATTTTGAAAATCAATCTGGAAATGCTAAGAACATCTTCAATGAGTGGTTCAAGATCTTTGGTGTAGAGTTTTCACAAGAATGGTGGAAAGAACAATATTTGAAGAAGTATGCAAATAGTGGACAGAGATTGATTGTTCTTGAAAAACTTGATCTTGGTCTCTATGAGAAGAAGCTTACAGAATTCTTTGAATCTGATCTCTTCTATTTTGCATGGATGTCAAGGAACACACACACATCTTGGTACTTCGATGAAAGATTTGAAACGTTCTTCTTCTTTGATGATTTGAATGACGATCTGAATGCATCAACATTCTTGGTTCTGTCCAGAAGAGAAAAGTTAACAAGTGGATCAGTAAGAAAAATGCTTCGTTCATCGATCATTCACAATGCTACGAATTCTCATAAGAAAAGTGTTTACAATTTTATGATTGAGAATGGAGTCATAGAAGGAGAAATGTTAGATGATTGATTTACACAGACATGATGAGTGCTCCACATTTGATGGTTTTGGGAGACCTGAAGAATTGGCTGAGGTAGCTAAGGAGCTTGGATATACATCTCTGGGAATTTCGAATCATGGAAACACAAATAGTTTGGTTCGTCATTTCTATGCTTGCAAAGAAGTTGGAATCAAACCGGTTATGGGATGTGAAGGATATTTCTTGCCGGTGTATAAACCTCAAACAAGAGGTTATCATTTGTGTCTTTTTGCAAAAGACAATACTGGATATCGAAATCTGAATACGATCCAGTTTGAGGGAGAGAAGCAGAAGTACTACAATCCAATCTGGACTTTTGAACTTCTTGAGAAATATCATGAAGGATTGATTTGTACAACTGCTTGTGTTGCGAGTTATTCATCACAGTGCATCATCAAAGGAAAAGACAAACAAGCAAAAGCTTATCTTGAGAAGATGCAGGAAATCTTTGGTGATGATTTTTATGTTGAGATACAACCGTATGTCATTTCAGATCCAGGAGTTCAAGAGAAAGTGAATCTTGGAATGATGGAACTGGCTGATGAGTTAGGAATCAAATGTATCTTGACTTCTGATAGTCATCGTGGTCGTAAAGATGATCTTCCTACTTATATCAAAATGCATGAGATTGCAGGACATGATCTTACTCATATTGAGGAAACATATTCTGAGAGATATATGCCTTCAGAAAAAGAGATCAAAGTTCGGTTCTACAAAATGCATAAGAATGATCTGGGAGATAAAGGAGCAAAAGCTCGAGCAAATGAGATGGTAAGAAATCTCGAAGAGATCGAATCAAAAGTTGATGGAGAGATCCTTGATCATCTTGAACAAAAGCTTCCAACCTTTGATGAGTCACAAGATTCATTCAAGTTGTTGGTGAAGAATGTAAAGACAGGTTTGAGAGAACTTGGAAAGTACAATAAGCAATACATTGAGAGAGCAAAAGAAGAATTGAAAGTTATTCGATATCATGGATTCGAAGATTATTTCTTAATGGTTGCTGATTATACGAACTGGGCAAAGCAACATGGAATTAGAGTTGGTCCTGGAAGAGGATCAGGATGTAACTGCTTGGTGAACTATGCATTGCACATCACAGAGACTGATCCAATATTGTTTGATCTGGACTTCTCACGATTCTTGAGAATTGATAAAAAGAAGATGCCTGATATTGATCTTGATTTTGAGACATCAAGAAGACCGGAAGTTATTGAGTATCTTCTTGAGAGATATCCGAATCATTCAGCACAGATTTGTTCGTATGGTTTGTATAGAGTTGACAATCTAATCAATGATCTTGCAAAGACTTGTGGTCTTGATGAGAACAAAGCTGAAAAGCAGCAAATTAAAAAGTTCATCAATGCACATATTCTTGATGGACAGATTGATATGAAAGGAATCACAGAGTCTGCTGAAGCAAGAATGTGGAATGCACAGTATGACAACATCATACTTCATTTCTCAAAGCTTTACAATAAGATTCGTTTCATAGGAACACATGCAGCAGGAGTTGCAATCACTGGTGGAAATATTCTGGACTACACATCAATCAGAGTTGATAAGAAAACCGGAAAGTACTTCACAAGTTATGATCTGAATGATATGGAGACAATTCAAGTTATCAAGTTTGATATTCTTGGTCTCACAACAATGAGCTCATTAGGAGAGCTTAGAGATATGACTGGTCATGATGGATTCGATGAATCTTGGGTTGAAGATCCAAAGTTGATGAAAGCTTTTGGAGAAGGAAATTGTGATGGAGTATTCCAGTTTGAACAGAAGTCAGTTCAAGATATGTTGAAACTTATTCAATGTGATTGCTTTGAAGATGTCATTGCAGCATCTGCAATGAATAGACCTGGACCTTTGACTTTGAAGATGCCTGAGATTTATGCAGCAAATAAAGTTGATCAAGATCACATTGATAAGTCTCTTCCTTATAGTAAGTATCTTGAGAAGACGTATGGATGTGTTATCTATCAGGAACAGATTCAAGCGATAGCAGTAAACATTGGTGGATTGGAATGGCCAGAGGCAGATAAGATCACAAAGATGTCTCGTGGTGGTACTGAGAAAGCAATGAGAAACTTTGAAGAGAATTATGATAAGTTTGTTGCTAAGTTTGAAGAAGGTGCAAAGCGCTTTGGAATGACAAAGGAACAGTCTTATGAGATCTTTGATAAGTTCTTCAATTATGCATTCAACAAAGGACATGCAACTGGATATAGTTTGATCTCTGTTGAAGAGATGTACTATAAGATCTACTATCCGAATGAATTCTGGTATGTGAAGATCAAGTACACAGGAGATGAAGCAAAGAGAGCAAAGTTCAAACAGAATGCAGTAAGAGATGGAGCAGTAGTTTTTCTTCCTCATGTAAACTACACAGCAAATGATTCAATGAGAAAGATTGAAGGAGAAAGAGTGATCCAAGA
>Ga0326512_10000459_pt1 | contig 36110 bp, 26 predicted proteins | sample 1_2617_0518_D_FD_203652 | JGI IMG/M metagenome (GOLD analysis project Ga0326512, IMG submission 203652) | Bovine rumen microbial communities from UC Davis, California, United States - 1_2617_0518 | ecosystem: Host-associated > Mammals > Digestive system > Stomach > Rumen | place: USA... | reverse complement strand
TGATCAACATAGAGTCCCTAACTGATAAGAATTATAGCTATGAGCTTGTTGATGGAAGCAAGATTTCTGTCTATATCAAGGGACCAAAGAGTGTAATCACTGATATAAAGGCTTCAGACATAGTCGCCGTTGCTGATGTGAGCACCATGTCAGAATTTTCAGAATATGTAGATATTTCTGTTAAGGTTGTAAAGAACGGAAAGCAAGTTAAGAATATTGAGGTTATACCTAGAACAACAGTAGTAAAACTGGATATAGAAAACAGGCTTACAAAGGAAGTGGAAGTGGTGCCAGTGGCGATTAACAGTCCATCAGACGGCCATACAGTCACCAATATCACTCTTGAGAATACGAGCGTTAAGATTGCAGGACCATCTTCTGCCATAGAGGCAGTGAGTGAGGTTAGGGCTCTCTGTGATGTTGCATCTGCCACGTCCAATGTTTCGGGTGTCGCAGAGCTTGTGATGATAGACAAGGATGGCAATCAGATCAATGATACACTTGCTTCCCTGTCAATTGCGGGTATTGAGTTTAACGCAACCATCGAGGGTGAGAAGACCATCTGGATTGCAGTTGCCGAACCTTCAGGTAAGGTAAAGGATGGAGCAAAAATAATGAAGACAAGCCTGTCTGCAAGCAAGCTGGAGATTATGGGAAATGATCAGGCTCTTGCCCAGATAGATGGCATAACAATTCCGTCGAGTGCAATCAATATAGATGGGGCGGATACAAGCAAAAAATTTACTATTAGTCTTTCGGACTATCTGCCAAATGGGGTTAGGACAAAGTCAATAAATAAAGTTACAGTCACTGTGACAATATCGGACAACGATAGTATAAATCTCTCAATCCCAACTGATTCTATAAAGTTTAATAACCTATCAGATGGCTTAGAGGCTAAGATTAAAGATGAGGATGCGCTGAACATCTTGGTTACAAGTGATTCTATAGCAGCAAGTGACATTAAGGTCAGCGATATAACTGCTTCAGTCAATCTGACTGGCTTGGTTGAGGGACAGCACTCAGTATTTGTCTCATTTACCATGCCTGAGGGAGTGAAGCTCAATGAATCTTATAAGGTACCTGTTATCATTAGCAAGAAGACTCAGGAAGATCAGACCAAAACTTCTACTAGTACTGAGACTCAGGCAAGTGCAAGCAGTGAGTCTGGGAGGTAAGAATATTGCTTAGCAAAAGTATCAAAATTACTAATGCACATGGAATTCATCTGAGACCGGCGTCTAAGATGAGTGATTGTGCAATGGCTTATGATTCAAGCATAAGCTTTATATATGCGAATGGGAAAGAGGCCAATGTTAAGAGCGTTATTTCCATATTGGCATCGGGCCTGAAAATGGGGGATACCATAGAACTTAGAGCTGATGGACCTGATGAGGAAGAGGCACTAAAGGAAGTATCTAGGGCACTGATTGATTCTATGAATATGGATGATTGAGTCTAATAGATTGAAATATTAGATTGATTAAGATGATTAAATTTTTAGATTGAATTCTAATGATTGAATTCGAAAAGTTAGTGTATTATAATTTACAAAGTGGTGCTAAAGCACCGGAAAGAGGTATTTTTTATGGGATATATGGAAACATACAAGGCGTGGTGTGAGAATCCATACTTTGACGATGCAACAAGAGATGAATTAAAGTCAATTGCTGCTGACGAGAAGGAAATCGAGGATAGATTTTATAAGGATCTTGAGTTCGGTACAGGTGGCCTTCGTGGAGTAATCGGTAACGGTACAAACCGTATGAATGTATATACAGTTCGCCGTGCTACACAGGGACTTGCTAATTTTATTATCAAGGAAGGTGCTGCTGACAGAGGCGTTGCAATTGCTTATGATTCAAGAAGAATGTCTCCTGAATTTGCCGATACAGCTGCTTTATGCCTCAATGCTAATGGAATCAAAGCATATGTATTTCCTTCATTGAGACCAACTCCAGAGCTTTCATTTGCACTCAGAGATCTCAACTGTATAGCTGGTATCGTGGTTACAGCTTCACATAACCCACCAGAGTACAATGGTTATAAGGTATATTGGGAAGATGGCGCTCAGATTACAGCACCAAAGGACAGCCAGATTATTAACGAAGTTAAGGCTGTTACAGATTTCAATGATTGCAAGACAATGGATATAGACGAGGCTAGAGCTTGCGGCCTTTACAATACAATAGGTTATGATCTTGATGACAGATATATTGCTGCTTTGAAGAAGATGAGCATCAATGGCGACCTTATCAAACAGGTTGCAGATGATATCAAGATTGTTTACACACCATTCCACGGTACAGGTAATGTGCCAGTTAGAAGAGTACTTAAGGAGCTTGGCTTCAAGCATGTTTATGTAGTGCCAGAGCAGGAGAAGCCGGATGGCAACTTCACAACACTTGAGTATCCAAATCCAGAGGATCCAAAGGCATTTACACTTGCCCTCAAGCTTGCTAAGGAGAAGGATGCAGATATCGTGCTTGCTACTGATCCAGATGCCGATCGTCTTGGCGTATATTCTAAGGATACAAAGACTGGTGAGTATAAGTCATTTACAGGTAACATGTCAGGAATGCTTATAGCTGAGTACCTCCTCTCTCAGAGAAAAGAGAAGGGTTTGCTCCACGACAATGGTGCTTTTGTAAAGACTATCGTTTCAACTAATATGGCTGACAAGATTGCTGCAGAGTACAATGTTCACCTTATTGAAGTTCTCACAGGATTTAAGTATATCGGTGAGCAGATTAAGTTCTTTGAAGAGCAGAACACATACGAGTATGAGTTTGGTTTTGAGGAGAGCTATGGCTGTCTCGTTGGAACACATGCAAGAGATAAGGATGCAATCGTTGCTGTTATGGCCCTTTGTGAGGCAGCAGCTTACTATAAGTCAAAGAATATGACTCTTTGGGATCAGATGATTAACATCTTTGAGAAGTATGGCTACTTCAAGGAAGGTCAGAAGGCTATCACTATGAAGGGTGTAGAGGGCGCTGGAAAGATCGCAGCTATTATGGATAAGCTCAGATCTAACCCACCTAAAAACTTCGGCGCTTGGGAAGTACTTGAGACAAGGGATTACAAGAATGATGAGTGCCTTGTTCTAGCAACAGGTGAAAAGCATTCTACAGGTCTTCCAACATCAAATGTTCTCTACTATGATCTCTCGGACAATGCTTGGTGCTGCGCTAGACCTTCTGGTACAGAGCCAAAGATTAAGTTCTATATGGGAATTAAGGGCTCAAGCCTTGAGGATGCAGATGCTAAATTAGCAGAGCTTACAGATGCTGTTATGGCATACGTTGAGGCATAATTTGACTCATAATTTGACTTATGAATTGACTCATAATTTTACTCATGATTTGAACCATAAATTTGGGACAAAATTTGAGATAAAGAAAAATTTCCATTTCAAGTTTTTTTAACATTAGAAACACATTATGAACACATTTAACTGCTATCTTTATAGATGTCAGATAGATGTGTTCATTTTTATCTGATTGAATAATAAAATCTGAAAGGAGTAATTATAATGGATATGGACGAGACAGAAAAGAATGACAGCAGCTTGAATATAAGTGAAAAGAACCAGGTAGAAGGGCCTGCTAACTTAAATCAGGCAAGTGCCAATAATATACAGACAGGTTTAAACCAGACAAGTTTTAATCAGGCAGGCCTAAATCAGCCGGTTTCAAATCAGGCAAGTGCCAACAATGCGCAGGCAGGCCTAAATCAGCCAACTTTAAATCAGGCAGGTGCCAACAATGCGCAGGCCGGCTTTAATGGTGGAAGGATGCCTAATTCACAGGCTTCATTCCCAGGACAGGCCAATCTTAATTACGGCTACACTAACATTAATCAAAATTCTCAGTATTCAAGATATGGACAGGCCAATACAAGTCCTCAGAATAGGATTCCGAGACAGACTGCTTCTAACATGTCAAATGGCATGAATGGACAGTACACATATAATCAGGGCAGTGACTATAAGACGAAAAAAGATAAGAAGAAGGGATCATCTATCTTTAAGAAGTTTATCCTTCTTTTAGCATCAGCAGCAGTCTTCGGACTTGTTTCAGGTGGTATCATATATGGAATTAACAGATCAACTATTTTAAGCTTTTCACCAAGTTACAATGGCTCTGATATCTCACTTCCACAGGTAAGTTCAGGTGTGAGCCAGTCTTCAAAGGTGGTAACTGAGGGAGACACAAGTACTTCTACAGAAGAGATGAATACACAGGCCGTGGCAAATGCTGCTCTTCCGGCAATGGTTGCCTTGACAGGTAAGACTACGGTGACCCAGTCGTCAGGTATGTTCTTTGGATCTCAGTCAGTTGAAGCATCGACAAGTGGAACCGGTATTATTGTAGGTAAGAATGATACAGAGCTCTTAATCCTTACAAATGCACATGTAGTAAGCAATGTAAGTGAACTTAAGGCTGTCTTTATTGACAATGAGCAGGTTTCGGCCATAATTAAGGGATCTAAAGCAGATAAGGATGTTGCTGTAGTTGCAGTAAATCTCTCTGATATCAAGTCTTCAACTCTTTCACAGATAGCTATTGCTGAGTTTGGCGATTCTGATGATGTGGCTCTTGGCCAGGAGGTTGTAGCTATAGGTAATGCACTCGGCGAGGGTCAGTCAGTAACTAATGGAATTATTTCGGCTAAGAATCGCTCAATCACAGTGGATAACACAACATTTGACGGTCTTTTGATGACAAATGCAGCTATTAACTCTGGTAACAGTGGTGGTGCCTTGCTCAATGCAGCCGGTAAGGTTATAGGTATTAACTTTGCAAAGACTTCTGAGACTGGTGTTGAGGGAATGGCATATTCAATCCCAATTGCAGGTGTTAGAGATCTTATTGACAGTCTTATGAATAGAGAGACAAGAACAAAGGTTAGCGATAGCGAGGCCTCATATCTTGGTATCAACGGTATCGATATAACAAGCAGCATGTCTAGCTATTACGGCTACCCACAGGGTTTGCAGATTAGAACTGTGAGCTCAGGATCTGCAGCAGAAAAGGCAGGACTTGGCAAGTACGATATCATAGTCGGTTTCGACGATCAGACAATCACATCAATGTCTTCTTTGCAGGAGGTTATGAAGTATTACAAGGCTGGTGAGAAAGTAAAGATTGAATACTATCACCTTGATGGCAATCAGTATGTCTTAAAGACAGTGGATGTAACACTTGGAAGTAAGAACTAAAGACTAGAATTCACAGATTTGCTTCGAATTTATTAACAAAAATATCAGAATTAAATCCTTTGACCCGCAGGTAGCATAACCTGCGGGTTATTTGACTTTTATATGATATATAGTTAAAATAATTTTTAGGCTTTTTGGCCTGATTTAAATTTTGAAAGTAGGTGCCATATGGAAAATACAGAAAATCCAGATACAAAGCAGGACGAATACGAAAAGATTTGTTATGTGTGCAGACGCCCTGAATCTAAGGCTGGAAAGATGATAGATATGCCGAACAATATGCATATATGCGCTGACTGTATGCAAAGAGCATTTGACACACTTAACAATAATACAGTCAACTATAATGATCTCTTTAAAAATATGCATATGCCTGACCTTTCTATGTATAACATGAACGAAGAGCAGATGATGTCAGAATTTGCTCCTAAGCAGAAGATAAAGAAAAAGACAGAGAATAAGAATGAGATAGATTTAAAGAGTGTACCAGCACCTAAGCAGATTAAGGCCATGCTTGACGAGTATGTTATAGGCCAGGATAAGGCCAAGAAGGCTATGTCTGTAGCAGTCTATAATCATTATAAGAGAATAGCAGATATAGAGGCTAGAAGCGGCAAGGAAAGTGAAAATGATGTTGAGATAGAAAAGTCCAACATGCTTATGATAGGACCTACAGGAAGTGGTAAGACTTATCTGGTAAAGACCTTGGCCAAGCTTCTTCAGGTGCCTTTGGCAATAACTGATGCTACATCCCTTACTGAGGCAGGCTATATAGGCGATGATATTGAGAGTGTTGTCTCTAAATTGCTTGCAGCTGCGGACAATGATGTCAGCAAGGCAGAACATGGAATTATATTCATAGACGAGATAGATAAGATTGCCAAGAAGAAGGGGACAAGAAGCCGTGATGTAAATGGCGAATCAGTCCAGCAGGGCATGCTCAAGCTTTTGGAAGGCAGCAATGTTGAGGTTCCAGTCGGCGCATCAAGCAAAAATGCTATGGTTCCACTGGTTACAGTTAACACAAGCAATATACTCTTCATATGTGGAGGAGCTTTCCCTGATCTTGAGGAGATTATCAAGTCTAGATTGACCAATCAAAGCTCAATTGGCTTTAATTCTTCGCTTAAAGATGCATTTGACGATGATGATGATATCTTTGCAAAGGTCAGCAGTGAGGACTTGAGGGAGTACGGAATGATTCCAGAGTTTTTGGGCCGTCTTCCAATATGCTTCTCCCTTAAGGGGCTGAGCAAGGAAATTTTGGTTGATATCATGTGCAAGCCTAAAAATGCGATTGTTAAGCAGTATGTAAAATTGCTTGATATGGACGGAGTTAAGCTTGAATTTGAAAATGATGCCCTGGAGCTTATAGCTCAGAAGGCTTTGGAAAAGAAAACTGGAGCTAGAGCAATCAGGTCTATACTTGAGGACTATATGATGGATGTCATGTATGAAATTCCTAAGGACGATACAATTGGCAAGGTGATTATCACAGCTGACTATATTGAAGGCAAGGGTTCACCTAGGATTTTAATGAGAACTTATGAGCCGGTTCAGACAGCCGGCGGAGCATATTGATGCTTGATATAATTGGAGGACTAGATGTATAAGGCGATTGCGCTGGATTTAGATGGAACACTGACAGACAGTGAGAAGAAGATACCTGATGACAATAAGAATGCTATATCAAAGGCACTAGATGCAGGATTTAAGGTGATTCTTGCTTCTGGCAGACCAAGCTTTGGAATTTGGCCACTTGCCAGGGAACTTGAATTAGATAAAAAGGGAGGCTATATCCTCTCCTATAATGGCGGTAATATAATAGATTGCACCAATGAGGACTTGATATACGCCAAGCATATACCAGAAGACCTCTTTCCTGAGATATGTGAACTAGCTCAGAGAAATAAGCTGGCTCTGATAACCTATTATAAGGATAAGATAATCACAGAGATGCCGGATGATGAGTATGTTATCAAGGAGGCTTTCTGTAATGGGGCAAAGATTATGCCTGTAGATGATATGGTTGAATTTGTCGATTATCCTGTTGCTAAATGCCTGATAGTGGGCTGCCATGATAGATTAGTGCCAGTCAGAGAAAAGCTGCTTGAAAAGTACGGCGCAAGGATTGACGCCTTCTTCTCGGAAGAGTATTTCTTGGAGGTGGTTCCCTGTCATGTGAGAAAGGACCTATCATTGGATGCTCTGCTCTCAAAGCTTGATATCAAGTCTTCTGAGCTGATAGCTGTGGGAGATGGCTTAAATGATATCCCTATGTTGAAATTTGCAGGACTTGGTGTTGCTGTGGCTAATGCTTATGCTCCAGTCAAGGACGTGGCTGATTTGATAGGTTTGAGCAATGAGGACTGCGCTGTTGCAAAAATTATTGAGGACTACATGTTATAAGAAAAAATAAAACCCAGCTGACAGTGATAATATCACGATGTCAGCTGGGTTTTTAATTTAAGAATCTAAGAATTTAAAAATCTAAGAATCTAAGATTGTTTTATCTGCTAACTGGGCTTTGTGTAGTGCTTGTGACAGTAGTCTTTGTTGAAGTGCTTGAAAGACCTGTTGTCTCACCATAGTTGATCTTGCCTGTTACTGGATCAGTGTGCTGTTCAACATAAGCATCCACGTCAAATACTTCATCGTTGTAAACCTTGTTGATCATATCACAAGCGAGGTTTACTGTGTCGTAATCAGGGATTACGCATGATGCAGTGAAGTTGTATATATTGAGATAGTACATTCCTATGTCTGAAGCTCCAACAGAGTATGACTGAATATTCCAAGCTGTTGAATCAGAAATCTGTTCCTTGATAAGGTTTGTGATTGAAGCTGTAGGCATATTAGTGATCATCATCTGAGAGACAGCCTCGAGTACTTCTGAATAGTTAGCTATGATAGCTGGCGAAGTAGCCTTATCGATGATGCCCTTGATTGCAGCCTCCTGATCACGACCTCTCTGAAGATCGCCGTCAACAAAGGCGTGACGTTCTCTTACAAAGGCAAGTGTCATCTCACCTGTGAGATCGTTGAGTCCCTTGTTAAAGTGGAAGGTCTTGTCGTAAGCATCCTCACCGTTGCTGAATTCAACTCCTGAATCAACTGTAATTCCTCCGAGGGCGTCAACTATGTTGATACATCCGTCGAAATTGATTCTCATATAATAGTCAATCTTTACACCATAAAGGTCTGAGATTGCTTTCTGCGCGTACTTGATACCATCATTACAAGAATGAGTAAGTTTGTCCTTACCGCTTGCTCCGTTGGCTCTAGTGATATTGATATAATAGTCACGAGGAGTCGAGATGAGGAGCACCTGTCTTGTCTCTGGATTAATTGTTGCTAAGATATTTACATCACTGTGACCAGCGTCCTTAGTCTCACCGAAATCATCATTTCCTGAAACATAGATGATGAATGGCTCGCCCTTAGCCTTTACTTCTGCCTGTTCAACCTCAACCTGAGTTGTGATCTTTAAAGTATCTAAAACTCTAGTCTTGTTGTTGAAGTCAGGATCTGTCTCTGCGATTGTAGTTTTCATAGAATCACTGACAATCAAGAGCTTAACCTGGGTGTTATCGTAAAGGGCATTTACAAGCTGGGTCCAATCGCTGAACTCTACAGCGTTAATCTTGGCATTGTTCTTGTCTTCAACCTGCTTGATTGCGTCCTTGATGACATCTTTTTCGATTGCCTGATTATAGCCATATCCGTAAGATAGGGTATCTTTAATAGTTGAGGCAGAATCGTTCTTTAATACGATAAGATCGATGACATCTGTCGAATACTGCTTATGAGTGATAGTTGTGAACATATTGTTTACGTTCTCACCTGCGGTGTATCCGAAGAAAAGGACTATTGAAAGCAAGATGGCAAGGATTTTTCCAATAAAGGTGATCTTCGTAAACTGTGATGTGAAATCATAGAGCAGGAAGAGTACTAATATTGCTGTAAGCATAATCATATACTTAGTAGGAAGAATGTCTAACTTATAGAAAGCCATGAGAAAGAGAACAGTTGCCACAAGCTGGATAAGAACCAGAATTAAGCCAAATATTGTGCTTTTGGCCCTTCTCTTTCTTTTGAGTTCTTTCTTATTCAAAACATCTTTATTCCTAAAAAGATATTTCATGTCGTTATTGCTACGTGAAAAGAAATTAGCCATAATAACCTCTTATTTAATTTTTTTTAATATGCGCTTGGTTAATCTCTTTAAAAAGACAGGCTATATATCCTGCTTTGCCTATATATGCAAGAGTCAACGCATTATTTGATTATACAACATTATTATAAAAACACAATAAAAAACTGAAAAAAGATATATACAAAATGGCTATAAGCTAGAATTAAAGGCTTTGAAGAGCTTTTTTTGAAAGCTTGTAAAATAGGAGAAAAAACGGCATCAGAAGAATTATTCAAAATTTTATTAAGTTTTTTGCGAAAAAACTTGAAATAATTAACCAGAACATATATAATCGTTCATGTGTTAATAATTCGCCGCGAAAAAAGCGGCTGACAATCAAAAAGGAGTTTATTATGGGATACGTTGATGAAGTATTAGAGCTTGTCTCTAAAAAGAATGCAGATCAGCCTGAGTTCTTACAGGCAGTAACAGAGGTTCTTAACTCATTAAGACCAGTAGTTGAGCAGCACGAGGAGCAGTATCGTAAGCTTGCTATTCTTGAGAGAATTACAGAGCCAGATCGTCAGATTATGTTCAGAGTACCTTGGGTAGATGACAATGGTCAGACACAGGTTAACCGTGGCTTCCGTGTACAGTTCAACAACTCAATTGGACCATACAAGGGTGGTTTAAGACTTCATCCTTCAGTAAACCTTTCTATTATTAAGTTTTTAGGTTTCGAGCAGATCTTCAAGAACTCACTTACAACACTTCCAATCGGTGGTGGTAAGGGTGGTTCTGACTTCGATCCTAAGGGTAAGTCAGATAACGAAATCATGAGATTCTGCCAGAGCTTCATGACAGAGCTTTTCAAGTACATTGGTGCTGATCAGGATGTTCCAGCTGGTGATATCGGTGTTGGCGGACGTGAGATCGGTTTCCTTTACGGACAGTACAAGAAGATCACAGGCCTTTATGAGGGCGTTCTTACAGGTAAGGGTCTTACATACGGTGGATCTTTAGCTCGTACACAGGCTACAGGTTATGGTCTTGTTTACCTCACAGAGGAAATGTTAAAGAACCACAATTCTGATTTAGCTGGTAAGACAGTAGCAGTTTCTGGTGCTGGTAACGTTGCTATCTATGCAATCGAGAAGGCTCAGCAGCTTGGTGCTAAGGTTGTTACATGTTCTGATTCTACAGGTTGGATTTATGATCCAGAAGGAATCGATGTTGCTACACTTCAGGATGTTAAGGAAGTTAAGAGAGCTAGACTTACAGAGTATGCTGCAGCTCGTCCATCAGCTGAGTACCACGAGAAGAAGGATTCTAACGACCACGGCGTATGGAACGTAAAGGTTGATGTTGCTCTTCCATGTGCTACACAGAACGAGTTAAATCTTGATGATGCTAAGGCACTTGTTGCTAACGGCGTTCAGGCAGTTGCTGAAGGTGCTAACATGCCTACAACTCTTGAGGCTACAGCTTACTTACAGCAGAACGGTGTATTATTCGTTCCTGGTAAGGCTTCTAACGCAGGTGGTGTTGCTACATCAGCACTTGAGATGAGCCAGAACTCAGAGAGACTTTCATGGAGCTTCGAGGAAGTTGATTCTAAGCTTAAGAACATCATGGTTGGTATCTACCACAACATCGATGACGCTGCTAAGGAGTATGGCGTTGAAGGTGATTACGTTGCAGGTGCTAACATTGCTGGTTTCAAGAAGGTTGTTGAGGCAATGATCGCTCAGGGTGTTTGCTAATTTTTGAATTTCTATTCACAGTAGGGGATTTTGGATTGAATTATTCATTATCTTTCCCACTGTGAAGATTGAGGGTCCTATAAACTTTCTAAGTTTATAGGACTTTTTTTTATTATTATTATTTTTACTATAAGCTAGTATATGGAGGTTGACATGAGTATTCACGAAGAGTGTGGAGTGTTTGGAGTATTTTCCAAAAAGAAAATTAACGCTAGTGATTTAACATATTATGGTTTGTTTTCACTTCAGCACAGAGGTCAGGAATCATGCGGAATAGTGGTCAATGATGATGGCCTTTTTGTATCACACAAGGATTTAGGCCTTGTGACAGAAGTGATGACTAAAGATGTCATGCAGAAGTTCCCTCTTGGTAAGATGGCTGTGGGACATTGCAGATATGGCACAACTGGCGGAAATGACAGGGCGAATTGTCAACCTATAGAGGTGAATCATAAAAAGGGTAGACTTGCTATAGCTCACAACGGCAATATCAGCAATGCCATCCTTATAAGAGATAAGCTTGAGGAGGATGGAGCTATCTTCCATACCACATCTGATACTGAGACAATAGCTTATCTGGTTACAAGACACAGACTTGAGTCCTCATCTATAGAAGAAGCCATACTTAAGAGCGTGGAGGAACTTGAGGGTGCCTTCTCTATCTGTTTTATGTCGCCAACTAAGCTTATAGCAGTCCGTGACCCTCATGGTTTCAGACCTCTTTGCTATGGAACTTTTGAGAATGACGGAGAGGAAGTATATGTTGTAAGCTCAGAGTCATGTGCTCTTGAGGCAGTTGGTGCCAAGTTTGTTAGAGATATCAAACCTGGTGAGATGGTAGTATTTTCTAATGATGGAGTAAAGTCATATGAGGATTTATGCGGCAGCAAGGAGATAAGCTCTTGTATCTTTGAAAATATTTACTTTGCAAGACCGGACTCAGTTATTGATGGCCTCAGTGTCCATGAGTCACGTTACAAGGCAGGAAGGATCCTTGCTAAGGAATTTCCAGCTCAGGCGGACCTTGTAGTGGGAGTACCTGATTCAGGCCTTGATGCGGCTTTGGGCTATGCTCATGAGTCTTCAATACCTTACGGAATAGGACTGATCAAGAATAAATATATAGGTAGAACATTTATAGCACCTGCATCCGATGGAAGAAGCAGGTTGGTTCGAATGAAACTCGCCCCTGTGGAGTCGGCTATTAAGGGCAAATCAATAGTTCTTATAGATGACTCGATTGTTAGAGGTACTACAAGTAAAGAGATCATTGATATGTTAAGACAGGCGGGAGCCAGCCAGATTCACATGAGAATATCTGCACCTCCATTTTTGAACCCTTGTTATTATGGAACAGACATAGATTCTAGGGACAATCTGATAGCTGTCAGCCACACTGTGGAAGGGATTTGCCAGATTATTGGGGCTGATTCACTCGGATTCTTACCGGTTGAGTCCCTTCCACAGTTGACGGGGGCTAAGGGCATATGCGCAGCTTGTTTTACAGGTCAGTATCCAACCCCTATTCATGATGGAAATAGAAAAGACAGATTTGACAAGCGCTTGTCAGAGAAGGAATAAGCTTACTTTTATTTAGTAATTTGATTCTTAAAGCAAAAATTATAAAATTCATGTTATAATAGCCATACACGAAAATCGATAAAAGCGAGGCAGTGTATGGCTACTTTATTAGTTGGATTAAAAAAGTTATCTGATGATGACATCAAGGCCCTGATAGCACAGTTTAGGGTTGTGGGTATAGGAAATGCCGTTAAACATGCTACTGGCAAGTTCTTAGGGAGCATTCTTAATATGACCGATGGGCTGGCCGAGTCAGTTGGTATAAAAAAACCATTTGCCAAGGGGCAGGATGACATAAGAGACGATATAGAAAAAGAAATTTTTAAAATGACAGGACTTTCAAGGCCAGAACTCGATAGGGCTTTGAAGGTCGAATTGATGAGGGCTTGTCAGTTAAGAGAAGATGAGGATATTTCATGGATTAAGCTTCTGAACAAGGTTTCATGCGAGGCTGCGAGATATTACGGCATTGATGAGAGATTACCTTTTTCGAGCAGACTTGATGAAATTGCAAGCCTCTACAATAAGGACTTTCTCTTGACTCTTCACAGGCGCTTTGTAAATCAAAGTCAGGCAGAGATTAAGGCTTGGGATACTTATTTTCAAAAGCAGCTTGATAATTTGGACATGGATATTAAAAGGGAACTGGCTAGGAGGCTTTTTCCCAAGGAATTCTCAGGCCCATGCATAAGCCGCATATTCAGACTGGAAAAGGGTATAACTTATATAGGACATGCTGTCACTATACTTGGTCCGGAAGTTTTTGATAAGGAAAAAACATGTGCTGAGACAGCCTTGTACTCGCCTTTGAAGATAAGGGCTTTTAGCAGGTCGCTTATGGCTAATTTGATCTACAGGGTTCGATTTGAGCAGACAGAGGGCTTTGGCATTGATAAGAGACTCCTGCCTTCTTATGTAGCTATAGAAGCCAGAGTTGATGAGAATAAGAGACTTAAGAATTTTCAGGCTGCTCTTGCCAGATGCAAGGATATAGAGGCTGAGTTGGATAAGAATGAAAAAAAGAAGGATGAACTTGACGGTCTTATTGCTGACTTGGGGCAGGAATTAGAAGAGGCAAGGCTTGAGATAGATGAGCTTGAAAAGGAGGGCTTGGTGGCTGGTTCTTCATTTGCCAGGTCTGAGGATGAACTGGAAAAGAAGCACGATGAGCTCGAAAAACTCATTGATTCCAAACAAAAAAGGCTTAGGGAGCTGGCTCTGTCCTTCGAAAAGGAAGAGGAGACGAGCAGGCAGATTGACTTTAGACTTAAGACAGCTCTGGCTGAGATTGAGCCTGAGAGAAGGGAAAGAGTCACGGCCCTTCATAACAGCTGGATAGCCTTTTTTTATAAGCTTGATATCGGCGAAGACATCTGCGATAAGGTTGTCTGTGAATATTCAATTCAGGATAGAATTCTTATAGAGAGTGTGCTTAAGGAAGTCAATGACAGTGAAGATTATTCAGCATTTGACAATGCGAGTGCCAAGGAAGGGGCCTGTATTGAAGTTTTGATAAATCCAAGGCTTGTGGTTAAAATTGAACACGAGGCTAGGAAAATTATCAAAATATCTTGAATGGACCATATTGAGATTGATTTTTTTGCTAGCAATCGTTATTATACTTAAGTGATTTTTACTTTATTACTGCCGGCATATGCCTGGCTTGGATGAAAGGATTTGACATGATAGATTTTGATGAAGAAATCAAGAAATTTAAGCCTTATACAGAGGTTGATGACGCTGAGAGCGCAATATATAACAATGACATTCCTGACCTTACAGAATTGATCAATGCTATTCTTGAGAGCAAAGATAAGAAGAGCAAGAGGTGATTCAATTGAGATGTTATGAGTGTGGGGCTGAACTAAACAGCTCAGATATTTGTCCTAAATGCGGAGCGGATGTATCTTATTATAAGAAGGCCAAACTTGCATCAATCCAGTTCTACAATCTTGGATTAGCAAGGGCTGAAAAGAGAGAGCTCACCAGTGCTATTGAAAGCTTGAAGCTGGCAGTTATACTTGACAGGGATAATATAGATGCTCATAATCTCCTGGGCCTTGTCTACCACGAGGTTGGAGATATCGTGAGTGCCTTGTCTGAATGGGTTATAAGCAACAATATTGTCAAAGATAAAAATATCGCTGGCAAGTACATTAAGGAAGTTCAGGATAATCCTGGAAGATTTGAAGAGATTGCTAATTCTGTCAAGAATTACAATATCTCCCTTAAATATGCAAAAGAGAAAAACTTTGATTTGGCCAATATTCAGCTTAAAAAGGTTATAGATAAGAATCCTAAGCTCTTAAGAGCATATGAGCTCTTGGCCCTTATCTATATGAGAAATAAGGAGTATGTGAGAGCTAAGAAGCTTTTGATTGCTGTGCAAAAGATTGACAGGTCCAATCCTTTGGCTCAGAAATACCTCAATGAAATCGATTTTAGAACTCAGAAGAAGAAGAAAAAAGAGGTCAGAGAGGAAGAAAAGAAGGCTGTACTTGACAATAAGCCGCTCAGCGGAAATGATGTAATCATTCCTAAATCAACATACAGGGAGCCTAGCAACGGAGCTATCACCATTATCAATGTTTTGGTAGGCGTTCTTATCGGTGCAGCCCTGGTTTGGTTCTTGATAATACCTGCAAAAAACAGAGGAAACTCTGAAGAGTACAATTCAAGTATTCAGCAGTACAGTGAGAAGCTTGCCTCAAGCAATTCGGAACTTGAAAATCTGGAGGGTGAGCTAAAAGAAGTGAAGGCTGACAGGGATTCTCTCAATGAGAAGATTAAGCAACTTAGCTCTGATTCGGGCAGCAATAAACTCTTGATTTCACTGATTAAGTCTGCAGATCTCTTTATTGCAAATGATCCTAATGCAGCAGCAGAGGCCTTGATTGACATTGATGTGAGTCAGTTGCCTGGCGATGATGCCAAGAAACTCTACAATACAATTTCAGGCGCGGTATCTCTCAATGCGGCAAATTCTTTCTATGATCAGGGCATGGCTGCCTTCTATACAGGAGATTTTGCCAAGGCAATAGAGAATCTTAACAAGGCTTATAAACTTGATAAGACCAAGGTTGATGCGGTTTACAATATTGCAAAGTCTTATGTAGCTTTGCAGGACACCGATAATGCTAAGAAGTTTTATAAGATAATTACAGATGAATTCAAGGAGAGTGCTTATGTGGCTGAAGCCCAGAATTTCCTTGACTCTCATAATTAAGAGAATAGCTGATAGTGAATAAGCAACCTAAATGATAAAATAATGATCAAAAAAGATTAGTAGAATGCTTAAAAAAATGCTTAAAAAATGCTTAACTAAAAATGCTTAACTAAAAAATGCGAGAAGCTCAGGCTTCTCGCATTTTTTTATTCAAACATTGAAAAACAAATATGAAATTGAATTTCTTCAAGAAGAGAAAATTCATCTAAAGATCAAATCAGTTGCTCTTCTTGGTAGTCGAGGCTGCCTTTGTAGTTGAAGCGGCTTTTGTGGTCGATTCAGTAGCCTTAGCTTTCTCTTTTGTGGTCGATGTGGCAGGGTTTTTAGTGCTTCCGCCACCGTTTGCATGTTCTGTGCAGACTTCAGTTAACTCTTGATCTGTAATGCTGTAAGCCGCATCCCAAGTTGTATAGTGCTCATCGCCTTCGGTGACAGCTTTGCTTGGAGTTTCTTTTCTTATGAGGACTCCTGTTGCAGTGTTGGTACAACCTGGGCCTGCTACCTTATCAGAGTCAAGGCACATAGTAACTTTGACATGTCGGTCACATTCCTTGGTTGGAACATTGTCCGCGGCGAAGTACTCAGTTACAGCCTGATCACCTCTTGGGTCCTGGCTACAAAGATCTGTCATAAGAAGACCTGATTGCTTACATACAGTCATCTCGACTATATCGTCAGGTTTTTCGAAGGAACCTGTTTCATAATCGTTGTGAATATCCTGCATGATATTGTGCCACATGAGTCTGTGGTTGATGTAGTTAGGCAATTCTTTAGAGTTGTCATCATAGCCAAGCCAGATGGCACAAGTTAGGTATGGTGTGTATCCACAGAACCACTTATCTGTAACATTCTGTGTTGTACCTGTCTTACCTGCGGTAGGCTGGTTGTCAAGTACTGTTGTCTCACCTGTACCGACTGCTGTAACAGATTCAAGTGCATTGGTTAAGAGCCATGCACTGCTTTCTTTCATGACGCGGTGGGTTGTCAGTTCTCTGTTGTCGAGAAGAATTTCGCCGCTGCTTGTCTCTACAGTAGTGTAGTAGATTGGCTTTGTGTAGACGCCCTTGTTTGCGATAGTGGCATAAGCTGCACACATCTCTATATTCTTAACACCGTAAGTGAGACCACCCAGCGCTAAAGACTGGACCATATCGCTCAATCCGTTAGTGGATTCTTCAGGTGAAAGAAGAGTACTGATACCAAATTTCTCTAAGTAGTTGAAACCAACTCTTGGAGTTATCATGGTAAGAGTTTTTACTGCTGGAACATTTTGGCTCAATGTAAGAGCTTGACGAACTGACATCATACCTCTGTACTCGCCGACGAAGTAGTTCTTTACGAGCTTGGCTTCATCTCCTGAGTAATAGAATGGTGCATCGTCTATTGCTGTTGCAAGTGTTATGGCACCAGTGTCGAGTGCTGGACCATAATCTGCCAAAGGCTTAATTGAAGAACCTGGCTGTCTTAAGGTGTCAGTTGCACGATTCATGGTTCTGTTGCCGGTCTTTTCGCCTCGGCCACCTACAAGAACCTTAACCTGGCCTGTATGCTGGTCCATTATTGAAAGAGACATCTGAGGTTCCATGATATAGTTGACAGATTCGTGGACGACCTCGCTGCCATCAGCTGTGAGGTGTTCTTTGTATTTGTCTATATATTCATTGGCTTCATCCTGATCACTGAAGGTCAGGGTGAAATCTGACATGCCAAATTCTCTCTTGAAGTAGTCCTGCAAGCCGGTCTGGTAATAAGATTTTAAATCACCGTGAGTGTCCTTTAACACAAGTGTGTAGTAGATAGAAAATTCTGTAGATGATGGATAGTAATCTGGATCATTGATGACTTTGTCAGCAATTTCCTGCATCCTCATATCCTGTGTTGAGTTGATCTTCAAACCACCCTTGTAAATCAAGTTATTGACCTGTGAGTCGGTATAACCATATTGCTCTCTTAAATCGTCAGATATCTGATCAATCAGTGCATCTACAAAATATGAATATGTAGAACCTGCAAGCTGAAGGTCTGCACCTATAACTCTGTCATAGACATTGTCAGCTTTAGCTTCTTCGTACTCATCCTGAGTGATATAACCCTGAGTAAGCATGTGATCTAGAACAGAACGTTCACGGATCTGATTGTCTTCTGGGTTTTTAGCAGGATTATATTTTGTGGGATTCTGTGTGATTGAAGCAATAACAGCACACTCGCTCAAGCTCAATTCAGATACATCTTTTTCGAAATAGCCAGTGGCTGCGGATTGAACACCGTAGTAGCCATTTCCGAGGTTGATTGAGTTGAGGTAATCCTCAAGAATCTCCTGTTTAGTCATAACAGTCTCAAGCTTAACGGCCAGATACTGTTCCTGAATCTTTCTCTTAATCTTCTGGATTGTAGTCTCATTATAAGCATTAAAGTAGTTATTCTTTAATAGCTGCTGAGAGATAGTTGAAGCACCTTGAGAGAGGCGACCTTTTGAAAAGGTGATAGCGACAGCTCTGAAGATACCTTTCATATCAATACCGTTGTGCTCGTAGAAACGCTCATCCTCGATAGCTATAAAAGCATGCTGAAGATCTTCTGGGATTTGATCAAGGCTGACAGAAGTTCTGTTAGAACCAGTAGTTGCAAGCATCTGGATCTCTTCGCCATTATTATCGTATATTTTAGTAGCAAAACCGGTTGGCGAAACGTCAATGGTTGAAGCATCTGGCGCTGAAGCTATGATGCCCTGGATTGCTCCAAGACCCAGACAAGCGCCTGATACAATAAGTGCTACAATAGCGATAAAAAAGAGCTTTATTGAAAAGATTCCAGCTTTGGTACCAAGTTTGGTGCCGGTGGAATTTAGCATTTTCTTTTTTTTGATAATGCTGTTTTTCCCGTAATTCATAATTTACTCCCTTATATATTCAATTTTTATGTCTTATAGATAAAGACTCTTCCGCTAGGCGGACTTTAACAGCTAATAAACTGTTGCTCAATTTTACCATATTTGCGATAATAAGTGCAAATAGTATGTTTTAGAGGTAAATGTTTTGAATTATTGTATTAAAGAAGGAAATGGGGAGCTTGTTGAGAAGAAGTCCAGGTTTATAGCCTATGTGACAAAGATTGACAGCGAGGAAGATGCTTTGGAAAAAGTTAATGCCATAAGAAAAAAATACTTTGATGCCAAGCATCATTGCTTTTCTTATATATATCATCCTGAATTCTCAGACAAGGGACAGACCTTGAAGGCATCAGATGATGGAGAACCACAGGGAACAGCGGGCAGACCAATGTTAGATCTACTGTTAGGCATGAATGCAGTAAATACTATGATTGTTGTGACCAGGTATTTTGGAGGAACTTTATTAGGTACTGGAGGACTTGTGAGGGCTTATCAGGGAGCTGCAAAGGAAGCTCTTGAAAATGCTGAATTTGTCACTTTGCAAGGGGGATATGAGTTTAAGGCTGAACTTGATTACAGTGGATATTCAACATTTAAGAAGCTGATAGAAGGCTGTCAGGGGCAGATAATTGCTACAGAGTATGGTCAGAATGTTGAAATGAGCGCAGCGATTGACACAGAACACGCCCTGGACTTCGAGAGAAAGGTAAGAGAAGCCTACGCTGGTGCTGAGATAATCAAGGAGAAAAAGGCTCTTGTGTATTATGTACAAAGCGATAAAATTTATAAGCTCACTTGAGTTATAAATGAAAAAACTTACAAAAGAAGTCAGAAATATAAGTAAAAAACGTCATAAATTGTTAGTTTTATATAAAAGTTAATTGGAAGAAAAATGTAAATAGTGCAAAATACACATAAAAAAACTTAGAAAAAAGGGAATAAAAAGTACAGAAAAACTATGAAAATAGTAAAAAATGACAAAATGCGCCTTTGCATTGCATGGGCTTAAGGCCAGTATTTGAGCCATGTTTACAAAGTGTACAAAAAAAAAACAAGAAAAGTTCAAGAAACCCTTGTTAAAAACTAACAAAAATGCTATTATATCCATGTTAATAAATTTGAGCGTGGGATACATCCCATAGACCAAAAGGAGGGTTTATTCTTTTATGAAAAACACAGTTAAGAAGCTTACTGCTGTAGGTCTTACACTTACATCAGTAATGAGCCTTGTTGCTTGCGGATCTTCAACAAGCACAACAAAGAGCACATCAAACGAGAAGAAAGAAGTAACAAAGCCAGGAAAGTTCACAGTAATGGTTGATAACACAGTCGTTTCTGAGTCTAATGGTGGTAAGGATTTCTACAATTATCTTGGTACTCTTACAGGCCTTGATATCAATTGGGTACGTCCTGATCACTCTGGTTACTATGATGCAGTAGCTAACGCATTCAACGGTAATGATCAGCCAGACGTAGTTCTTCTTTCATCTGATTACTATGCACTTTATGCTTCAAATGGTTTCCTTTGGAACATGACATCTGCATGGGATGGATCAGAGACAAAGAACTCAGGCAGACTTATTTCAACAGCTAACAACGTTCTTAGCGCACTTCTTGTTAATGGTTCAGACGGCCAGAAGGCTATGTATGGTTTTTCTCCATACCGTGGTAATGGTTGCTGCACATACATTAAGAAGGCTTGGCTTGACAAGGCTGGCATTGACGCATCAAAGGTTGATGGCGTAACAATGGACTTCAATACATACTATGGTTATCTTAAGCAGATGGCTCAGGCAGCTGGTCACTATGTAATCTCTGCTCCTGATTTCGTCAGCACAGAGGCTCCATATACTAACTACCTTCCTGAGTTCTATCAGAAGGCTAACTACACATTCTACCAGGATTCAACAGGCAAGTACGTTGACGGTTTCACACAGCAGGAAATGAAGGATGCTCTTCAGAGAATCCAGACAGCTGTTAAGGATGGCGTTATCGATAAGGCTACACTTGGTCAGAAGACAACAGATGCTCGTAACAAGTTCTACTCAACAGACGCTTCTACAGAGTCTGGTGTATTCACATACTGGGCAGGTACATGGGCACAGACACTTAGGACAAACCTTGCTTCTAAGAAGCTTGATGACAATCTTATTGCTATCAACCCAATCAAGGAGCTTGGCACATATGTAGAGCGTATTGCACCAGCTTGGTGTATCAATGCTTCTGCAGAGAATCCAGAAGGTATCTTCAAGTACTTCATCGACACAATGCTTGATGGCGGCGACGTTCAGACAGCTTGGGAGTACGGTGCTAAGGGTACTCACTGGGATACAAAGGCTGAGACAGTTACATTAGCTGATGATCCAGATGGCAAGAAGTCTAAGACATACGCTGAAGGCGAGTTCCACATGCTTCCATCTCCAGAGAAGCCATCTACTCTTATGACAAAGAACCACATTGATCCAACTCTTGTTCTTACAAAGTTCAAGACTTCAGATCCAGGTGAGAAGTCAATCACAGAGGTTACTAAGACTAATGCAGAGTTCTTCGCTAAGAATTCTACAGTTGCTGTTCCACTTCCAATGAACGAGACACTCGGCGCTGATATCACAGATATCAACACAGCTCGTAACGAGGCAATTTCTAAGGTTGCTCTTGGTGATTGGACAGTTGATCAGGCTATGAAGACATACAATGACAGAGTTGGTGCTCTTGTTCAGGAAGTTCTCAAGTCTTTAAATAAGTAATTTTAACTAATCAGTTATAATTATATTTTTAATAAGAATCCTCATCCGGGTGCATTTGCGCCCGGTCTGGATTCTGATTTTTAGTTTACTAATAAACTAATTATTTTTAGGAAAGAGGGTATAAAGAATAATGCAGTGCAAATCTTGTAATACAGAATTACCTAAGCGCGCTAAGGTTTGCCCTAAGTGCGGCACTAAAGTTAATGATAAGCCAGAAGGCAGCCTTAAGGTAATCGCTATTATAGGTCTCGTAGTTGCAATGATTGGCTCTATGATGCCATTCGTTCAGAATACAGAAGACATTACAGATGCATACAGCTACATGAACATCAGTGTACCAGCTATGTGGTACCTCTTCATTCTTTGCTTTGTAGCATCAATCATCCTTATCGTTTTAAAGAAGGAAAAACTTTCATTCATCTCTACAGCTTTGGCTGCAGTCATTTTCATCGTTTCATTTGTTGCATTTGACTTTAAGGGATACACAAGCAGGACAAATTTCACATTACATAGGTTAACAGAATTACTTTCAGATGGTTATAATGGATCAAACTATGTTATTGGAGCAGGTTCAGTCATACTCATTCTTGGTCTTATCATTGGAGTAGTTGGTTGCTTTATCGATGTGTTACAATATTTCAAGAAAGATCTTGGAGTAGATAAGAAATATCTTACAAACTCTATCAACAGAAGTATATGGACAACAATGTACTACCACAGAGGATTTTACATCATGTTTATCCCAGTATTTATCATGATCGTATTATTCTACTACTGGCCAATGCTTGGATGTCGTTACGCATTCACAAGATACGTAATCACAGATCCTTACTATGTTGGACTTAAGCACTTCAAGCAGATGTTCACAAATGATGTATATTTCTGGCAGGCATTCAGAAATACACTTATTCTTTCAATTACTAAGTTAGTTCTTAACACTGGCGCAGCTGTTATTATCTCACTTCTTCTTAATGAGATCGTATCACTTGGCTTCAAGAAGACAGTACAGACAATCGTTTACTTACCTCACTTCATGTCATGGGTAGTAGTAGCATCTGTATTTAAGATGATTCTTGATCCTAACGCTTCAGGTGTTGTTAACAGTCTTCTCCTTAAGTGGAACCTCATTAATGAGCCTATCTACTTCCTTGGAGATACAAAGTACTGGAGAGGTACTTTCTACGTAATGAACGTTTGGAAGGATACAGGTTGGGGAACAATCCTCTTCCTTGCTACACTTTCTGGTATCAGCCCTGATCTTTATGAGGCTGCTCAGATTGATGGTGCTAACCGTTGGAAGAGATTACTTTACATCACACTTCCTGCATTGGCTAACACAATCATCACTGTATTCATCCTTAACCTCGCTAAGGTTATGAACCTTTTCGAGTCAGTATTCGTAACAATTAATGCTGCTGTATATTCTGTAGGTCAGGTTCTTCAGACATACGTTTACTTCAAGACATTCTCTAGTGGTAACTCAGATTACGGTTATACAACTGCAGTTGGTTTGTTTAAGTCTTTCATCGGTATGCTTCTTGTACTTACATGTAACTTTTTAAGTAAGAAGGTCCGTGGACGTGGTATTGTATAAGGAGGGTCATTAAAAAATGAGTGACAATACAGTTACTGTGGTAAAACACAAGAAAAAATTCAAGATCTTCCCACTTGTTAATGGACTTGTATTCATCTTGATTTCATTAGCAATTATGCTTCCAATTTGGAAGGTCATTATCGATTCATTGGATGCATCTTCAGCATATAGCTTTAGATGGGTTCCTTCTTCATTCACATTAGGTGGATATGGAGCAATTTTTAAGAGAGCTGCTCTCTACAGACCATTCCTCATTTCATGTGTCGTTACATTAATCGGTACATTTATGGGTCTTTTACTTGTAACACTTGGTGGTTATGTATTAATTCAGTGGGAGATGCCAGGTAGAGATTTCTTCGCTTACATGCTCCTCTTCACAATGATTTTCGATGGTGGTATGATTCCTAAGTTCCTCGTAATGAAGAATCTCCACTTACTTAACACACTTTGGGCTGTAATTCTTCCAATGTCAATTAACTGTTATAATCTGGTATTGATGAGAAACTTCTTCGAAGGTATACCTGAAGCCTTGTTTGAAGCTGCTGAGATCGACGGATGTTCTCCAATGAGAATTTTCGTTCAGATCGTACTTCCTCTTTCAAAGGCAGCTCTTGCATCAATTGGTCTTATGTTCGCCGTTGCTTTCTGGAACGATTACACAAACTTCAAGATTTACATTACAAACAACAACTTGTTCAACTTCCAGATCAAGCTTCGTAATATGGTTATGGATTCAGATATCCCTAATGATGATTCAGTAGATCCAAATACAATTGCTTCAGCAGCCGTAATAGTAGCTATTCTTCCATTCGCTATTATCTACCCATTCTGCCAGAAGTACTTTGTACAGGGTGTTAACATCGGTGCCGTTAAGGAGTGATCCTACTTCGGTATCAAATCAAAAAATCAATTTCCCCAGTGTCCTCGGACACTGGGTTTTTTGTGCGTAGCCGAGCCACGCACAAAAAACCCCTAAAAATCACACCGCAAGCTTGCTTGCAAGGTGGGATTTTTGGGGGCTTTTTTAAGTATGCGGCGAAGCCGCATCATGAGCAGACGCATAGCGTCTGCGAAGGTGCGTGGCGAGGGCAGAAAGGAAGAAATCAGCAAACATCAGAAAAAAGAAAGCGAAAAACCTCGCCACAATATTCGCGAAGCGAATTAGTGGCGAGCCAAGAAAGAGCCGGAAACAAAACATCAGTAAAAAGAAAACAAAACTCTCGCCACAATATTCGCGGAGCGAATGAGTGGCGAGCCAGAAAAAAGTCGAGCCAGCTGCGGCATAAGGAAGAAGCCTGTATTTTGACCATATAAAGGAATAAATAAGTAGAAAAAAAGGACTTGATATAGTATCATATAAAAGTAAATGTAAAAATAGGAGAAAAAATATGAGGTCATTAAAAGACGCAATTTACATTGAAAATTATGATGAGATAGTAGATATCTTAACTCATGAACCTTCGGCTTTGTTTGATTTGGACGATGGAATAGAGATGTCCTATTACATAGCAAAGACCGGCGATGTAAGATTAATAAAGTATATAGTTGAACATACAGGACTGAACTTGTGTGATAGGGAAAAGAATCACAGAAGCCTTTTGCACTATGCAGCTATGTCTGGCAGCAAAGATGCCTGCAAGTACTTGGTTGAGAGGGCTGGCTTGTCACCTGTGGAGGGCGATTTAAATCTTATAACACCTATAGATATAGCTCATGAGAACAAGTATTTTGACTTGCAGGAGTATTTTGAAGATGTCATAGGAGCGCCATATTCAAGACTCTACAGAAATCCTATAAGAACAGGTTTCTATCCTGATCCATCAATAGTTAGGGTCAATGACGATTACTATATGGCAAATTCATCATTTGTCTATTTTCCTTGTATTCCTATCTCACATTCCAAGGATTTGGTACATTGGCATGTAATTGGCTATGCCATAACAAACCCAGAATGGGCTGGCTTGGATGATTTAAACGGAGGCCGCGGATACTGGGCTCCAGATATATCTTACTATAAGGGCAAGTTTTATATAGCAGTTACTTATAGGTTAAACAATGATGATCCAAAGTCTATGAGAAGAAGACAGGTAGTTGTGAGCTCAGAAAGGCCTGAAGGTCCATACTCAGAGCCTAGCTATATAGATGTAGAGGGTATAGATCCATCTATTTTCAATGATTCTGATGGAAGAAGATATATGCTGCTCAACAGGGGAGCAAGAATTTTTGAAATCAGTGAGGACGCAACTGAAAAGATTGGTGATGATAAATTACTATATTATGGGGATTTTAAGAGAGCACCAGAGGGACCAAGAATCATACAAAAAGATGGATATTATTACCTGTTTTTGGCTGAGGGAGGCACAGGCCCTCTTCACAGAGTAACAGTTGCCAGAAGCCGCGAACTAATGGGAGTTTATGAGCCATGTCCATATAATCCAATTATGACCCAGAAGGATACTGGGGCCATGATACAAAGATGTGGTCATGGACAGATAGTTCAGACTCAGAATGGCCAGTGGTACATGGTTTATCTTTGTGGAAGAAGTATAGATGGCAAGTTTACAGTTCTCGGAAGAGAGACGGCATTAGACCCAGTAACCTGGACACCAGATGGCTGGCCTATTGTAAATAACTTAGATGGCCCATCAGTCTTACAGATAAAACCTAATCTTCCAGAGACAATATATGAAAATACATATTTTGATGACTTCGAGGACAATTATATAAAGCCTTGCTGGATATTTGCCAGAGCTCCAGAAGAAGATGGAATATCCTTGCTTGACTCAATCCTTTATATTAAGGGAAGCAGATATGACATGAATTCAATTCATGCAAAAAATATGCTCCTCAGAAGACAGGAAGATATGAAGTTTGAGGCTATTGTTAAGATGAAAATGCCTGATATTTATCCGGGACAGGATGTGGGTATGATCAGCTATTACGATGAAAATACCTACCTCAAGTTTGGAGTATTTGCCAAGGAGGATCCAAAACCAGTATTAAAACTAATGATAGAGGAATACATAGACGGATCAAGACCAAGAAAACCAGTCTTGATAGACCCTTCCCAGGAGTTTATCTACCTTAAGATGGTAGTAAATAAGCTAAAGAGACAATTCTTTATGAGTTATGACGGCCTTGATTACACCTATATTGATACAGTTGAGGATGCAAGCTATCTTTCTGATGAGGGCTTGAATAAGGGCAAGAGATTTACAGGCCTATGCCTTGGAATGTATGCTCATGCTGCAGACAAGGGTAAATATAAGGACGAAAATGGAGAAGAGCAGACTGATGTCATATATGGCGAGTTTGACAGCTTCGAATATAAAGCACTTTAAAAGGTTAAAATAGGGCCTCAGGCCTAAAAAATAAAAGGAGAAGACACAGTGATAAGAGATATTAAGTACGAAAATATGCTTCTTGAGAGCATTTCTAAGGTAGAAATAAAGACAAAAAGAGACTATGCAAGAGTTATAAGCTCACTTTGCGCTCTCTATGATCTGGCTGGTGATGAGACAGTTGAGAAGGATTTAAACAAATTCCTCACAATTGCAAATGAAGACTTAAAGGCAGGCTTAGGCGACTGCGTCTGCGTATATGGATTGGGCAACGCTCTCTACAAGGCCTATGCTATAAAACAGGATGAGGAATTGAGAAATCAGGCCATAAGAATTGCGGCAAATCTTTTTAAGCAGGATCGCTCTGAATTGGGCCACTTTGTTGCTAAAGATGGAAAATTGACTCCATGGCAGGCATACGAGATTTACCCATTCTACATGAATTACGAGTCACTCGATGGCAAGAAGGAGCACTATAATGATGCTATCGCCCAGGTGAGAGCATATTTTAATGATGTATATGAGAAGTCAGATAAGAACTTTATGGATGCGAGCACAATGCTTGCTTGCCTTCTTGATACATGCGAGAACACAAGCCAGCAGCTCTATGAAATATTTGACGAGTTGAGAGGATATGCTAGAAAAGTTATAGCAGATATAAAGGAAAAGGGCTATAGCAAGGAAGATGACGCAAATGCGGCAAATTTAGCTGCATATGGAATCTACAAGGCTTGCCGTATGAAGCTTGTTTTAGCTGAGAAGTACGAAGAAGTTGCAGATAGCTTATTTACTAAGGTTGAAGATGTAGAGGATACAAAGAGTCTTGAGATTGCTCTGATTTCTTATGTTGAGAGCTTGAAGACTAGAAAATACCAGGATTATGGCAGAAATATTGATTTAGTAGTTAATGACTGATGGAGGAAGATATGGAATTAAATCTTGTATTTAAAACAGGCAGAAGTGCGGTAGTTGAACTTACTGAGGCTGGTAAGTACTATTCAGATAAGAAGTATGAGCTCATTGTAAATGATGTTAGAAAGATTGAGACTGAGACAACAGTTACCTCTATCTATGATTTAAAGCCTGATACAGACTATAGCGTAGTGGCCCTTATGGAAGGCAAAGAAGTTGGAAGAGTAGACTTCAAGACAGATTACGAATTTGTAACTCTCAATGTAATAGATTTCGGCGCTTATGGCGATGGAAAGCATGATGATACCAATGCTATCCAGTGTGCAATTATGGCAGCACCAGCAAATTCCAGAGTACTTGTTCCAGCTGGAACATATATGATTTCAAGCATCTTCTTAAAGAGTGATTTAGTGCTTGAATTAGCTAAGGGAGCTAAGTTGTCAGCTTACACAGATAGAGAGAAATTCCCAATTCTTCCGGGTGAGATTCAGTCATATGACGAGACAAAGGAATATAATCTCGGCAGCTGGGAAGGTAATCCAATGGATACATTTTCCGCAATAGTATGCGGTATCAACGTGTCCAATGTTGTTATTACCGGTCAGGGCGTGATTGAAGGAAACACAAATTTCGAGAACTGGTGGAATAACTGCAAGGTGAGAAATATAGCTTGGAGACCAAGACTCTTCTTTATCAATAATTGTGATCACGTCACAATGCAGGGCGTAACTGTACAGAATTCTCCATCTTGGACTATTCACCCATATTTCAGCAGACACCTCAAATTCATTGATATAAAGATTAAGAATCCAGCTAACTCGCACAATACAGATGGACTTGATCCAGAGAGCTGTACAGATGTACTTGTTCTTGGAACATACATCTCAGTAGGTGATGACTGTATAGCAATCAAGTCTGGTAAGATCTATCAGGCTAAGAAGTACCAGACACCAACATCTAACATGGTAGTTCGCCAGTGCTGCATGAGAGATGGACACGGTGCAGTGACAGTAGGAAGTGAGATCGCCGCTGGTGTGTGCGATGTACATATCAAGGATTGCCTCTTTATGAATACTGACAGAGGCCTCAGAGTTAAGACTAGAAGAGGAAGAGGTAAGTTGTCAGTTCTTGATGATATCTCATTTGAAAATATTGACATGGATCAGGTTATGACTCCATTTGTTGTAAACAGCTTCTACTTCTGCGATCCAGACGGAAGAACAGAGTATGTAGGCACAAGAAAGGCCCTTCCTGTTGATGACAGAACACCAGCAATCAAGAGACTTACATTTAAGAATATTGATGCTAAGAATTGCCATGTAGCAGGTACTTATATCTATGGCCTTCCAGAGAGCAAGATTGAGGAGCTCACATTTGAGAATATCAATTTCTCTTATGCTGAGGATGCAAAGCCAGGTGTGGCTGCAATGATGCTTGGTTGTGACGAGGCTTCACGTCAGGGCCTTATAGCTTGCAATGTTAAAAAGTTGGTACTTAAGAATGTTAATATTGAAGGCAATGATGGTGAGGCTATCATAGCTGAAAATGTTGATGAAATTATCAGATAAGGCATAAATTATGAAATCTTCTTTCAATTTGAAAGAACCTAAAGGGATTAATGTCGAGGAATGGTTTACGGAATGCTACAGAAAGCACCGTAACCATCCTCTTATAATTTTGATAAGAATTTACAAGGGCAACTACTACAAATTTGTCCTGTCTGTCCTTTTTTTCTTGATAAAACACTGTCCTGTCTGGGTTCTACCTATAGTCACAGCTAATATAATCAATGATGTGACAAGCAATAATCCTAATACAACGAGAGATGTCATACTTCAGTCTCTCTTGATGGTATTTCTTTTAGTATTAAATATCCCTATGAATTACCTCTATACCAAGTACAAGTCTCTAGCAACAAGGTATGCAGAGGTTGGCCTGAGAAAGGCCTTGGTTAGGAAATTACAACAGTTATCAATCTCATACCACAAGGGGACCCAAAGTGGTCGTCTTTCCTCCAAGATTATCAGAGATGTAGAGATGGTCGAGCAGTTGTCGACCCAGCTCTTAATCTCATCGCTCAATATACTTCTCAATATAGGAATAGCGCTTGCTGTAACCATATCCAGAAGCATGGTAGTTTTCGCATTTTTCCTAGTGACAACCCCGATTGCGGCCCTGACTCTGGTTTTCTTCAGAAATGTCATGAAGAAGAGAAATTACGAGTTTAGACATGAGATGGAGGAGACATCAGCCCAGGTGATGGAGATGGTGGAGCTCATTCCTGTAACCAGAGCTCATGCCCTTGAGGAGAAGGAGATTTCAAGAATCTCAGAGCAGCTCTTCAACGTGGCTGAGAAAGGCTATAAACTTGACATAATTCAGCAGATCTTTGGATCGGTAGGCTGGGTAATATTTCAGATCTTCCAGATAGGATGTCTGGCCTTCACTGGTATTCTGGCCTTTAAGGGAAGCATCTTGCCGGGAGATATAACACTTTACCAATCATACTTTGCCACAATAGTAAATCAGGTCTCAAGCTTTGTAACCCTTATACCTATCATTGCCAAGGGTATTGAGTCTGTAAATTCTATAGGAGAAGTTCTTCTCAATGATGATATCGAAAAGAATGAAGGCAAGAAAAAACTGGACAAGGTTGAAGGTGAGTTTGATTTCAAGCATGTAAATTTCAAGTATGCAGGAAGTAACAGGCTTATACTCGATGATTTGAATTTGCATGTAAAGAAGGGTGAGACTATTGCCCTTGTGGGTGAGTCAGGCGCTGGTAAGTCCACAATTCTTAACCTGGCAATAGGGTTTATAATGGCCGATGAGGGCAAGGTCCTTATTGATGGTCAGGACTTTAAAGATATAGATCTTAGAACTTACAGGGAGAAGATAGCGGTAGTTCCTCAGTCTTCAATTCTCTTTTCAGGAAGCCTCAGGGACAATATCATATATGGCTGTGAGGATATAAGCGAGGAAAGGCTTAAGAGTGCTATACATGCGGCAAATCTTGATGAATTGATTGAAAGAATGCCAGATGGCTTAGAAACGCAGGTTGGTGAGCATGGAGGCAAGCTCTCTGGCGGTCAGAGACAGAGAGTATCTATAGCAAGAGCCCTTGTAAGGGATCCAAGCGTAATCATTTTTGATGAAGCTACATCAGCCCTAGACAGCATCTCTGAGAAACTTATTCAGGAGGCTATCAATAACTTGACTCGCAACAGGACGACTTTTATAGTTGCCCACAGACTTTCAACCATAAAGGATGCTGATAAGATAGCTGTTATTCAGTCCGGCAAATGTGTCGAGTACGGTACATTTGACGACTTGATGGATAAAAAGGGTATTTTTTATCAGATGAAAGTGATACAGAGTTAAGGGTGTTTTTAAAAAAAACAAAATTTTTACATTTTTACTATTGTATTTTGTATTTAGTATGCTAGAATGTGAAAGTTGCTAATAAATTAATTTAATCAACCTTTAGAAGAAAGTTGATCAGAAAGGACTTACACAATGAAGACCAAAAGAGAAGATATAAGAAATATCGCCATTATCGCCCATGTCGATCATGGTAAGACTACTCTTGTAGATCAGCTCCTTAAGCAGAGCGGAACTTTCCGTGCCAACGAGGAAGTTGAAGAGAGAGTCATGGACTCCAACGATATCGAGCGTGAGCGTGGTATCACTATTCTTTCAAAGAATACTGCTATCAGCTACAATGATGTAAAAATTAATATCATAGATACTCCTGGACATGCCGATTTTGGTGGTGAGGTTGAGCGAGTTCTTAAGATGGTTAACGGTGTTGTACTCGTAGTTGACGCCTTTGAAGGCGTTATGCCACAGACAAAATTCGTTCTTCAGAAGGCTCTTGATATGGAGCTCTCAGTAATCGTATGTATCAACAAGATTGATAGACCTGAGGCTAGACCTGAGGAGGTTATTGACGAAATTCTTGAGCTCTTTATAGATTTGGATGCTAACGAGGATCAGCTTGATTGCCCATTCATCTTTGCATCAGCTAAGTCTGGATTTGCCGTTGCAGATCTTGATGATGAGAGAGTTGATATGAAGCCACTTTTCGAGGCTATTATCAAGAATATTCCAGCACCAGAAGGTGACAGGGATGCAGATCCACAGATGCTTATCTCTACAATTGATTACAATGATTTCGTAGGTCGTATCGGTGTAGGTAAGATTGACAATGGTAGCCTTAAGGTTAACCAGGAAGTTATGATTGTAAACCATCACGATGAGTCAGTACACAAGAGAGTTCGTATCACAAAGCTCTACACATACAGAGGTCTTAACAAGGTTGCTGTTGATGAGGCATATATGGGTGATATCGTAGCTGTATCTGGTATTGATGACTTAAAGATCGGTGATACACTTGCCTCTATAGATAACCCTATTGCTATCCCGTTCCAGAAGATTTCTGAGCCAACACTCTCTATGGATTTCATGGTTAACGATAGCCCACTTGCTGGACGTGAGGGTAAGTTTGTAACATCTAGACACCTTCGCGATCGTCTCTTCCGTGAGCTCAATACTGATGTCAGCTTGAGAGTTGAGGAAACTCCTGGTGTTGAGAATTCATATAAGGTTTCAGGCCGTGGTGAGCTTCATCTTTCAGTTCTTATAGAGAATATGAGACGTGAAGGCTATGAGTTCGCAGTAAGTAAGGCAGAGGTTCTCTATCACACAGATGAGAGAGGAAAGAAGCTTGAGCCTATGGAACTTGCTTATATCGATGTTCCAGAAGAGTTTTCTGGTAGCGTAATTCAGAAGCTTAGCCAGAGAAAGGGTGAGTTGCTTGGAATGACACCTATCAATGGTGGATATACAAGACTTCAGTTCTCAATCCCTTCAAGAGGACTTATCGGTTACCGTGGTGAGTTCATGACAGATACTAAGGGTAATGGAATTATCAATACATCACTTGAGGGTTATGAGGAGTATAAGGGTGATATCAGCTACCGTAAAAATGGTGCTCTTATCGCATTTGAGGCTGGTACAGCTCTCACATATGGTCTTTTCAATGCTCAGGAGAGAGGTACTCTCTTCATCAGTGCTGGTGAGGAAGTATATGCTGGTATGATCGTTGGTGAGAACCCAAGAACAGAGGATATTGAGGTAAATGTATGTAAGGCAAAACACCTTACTAACACTCGTTCATCTGGTGCTGATGATGCACTCCGTCTCACACCACCTAAGATCTTAAGCCTTGAGCAGGCACTTGACTACATTGATACAGATGAGTTGCTTGAGATCACTCCAGATCACTTAAGACTTAGAAAGAAGATCCTTGATTCAACTGCTAGATACAGAGCTAACAGAAAATAATTCATTTATTAGAAGAATATTGAATTTCAAGGTTTTAATTAAATAAATTATAAAGTCAATATGTTATAATTTATGTTCATTTTATTTTACAAAGATACATTCTTGATGTAATATAATTACATCAAGACAAAAAGACAGAGTGCAGAATAAAGTGATTTATTCTTAGTAGGTCTGATCTTATCAGTGGTTTTTACCACAAAACAAGATATGGAGGATTTAAGTTATGGATAACGATTTAGGCGCAAAGGTAAAAAAGTTAAGAATTGAGCAGGGACTTACACAGGAAGATGTTGCTAAGGCATTAGATGTTACACCAGGTTATATCAGTAACGTTGAAAATGGTAGAAATCTTATGACTCTTAGAATGCTTTCTTATTATGCTAACCTCACAGGTGTTTCACTTGATTATCTTGCAGGTAGTGTTGATAAGGCTTATGAGAATACAGCACTTGACAACGAGATTATGCAGATAGTACAGAAGCTCAGCCCAGATGATAAGGAGAAGATTATCTCTACACTCAGAGTTTGGTTCGATTGATTATCTGAATAATGATGTGACTATAATAAAAACTCCCCTCTGTACGGGTATCCGTAAAGAAGTTTTAAATCTCAATCAAAAAGGTTGCGTAGAACGCTCTACGTAGCCTTTTTCCTTTTGTCGTAATCCCTCCTGTCAAGCACCACCGAGGCGATTGCGACTCTGAACCTGAAATAGATGTCCACCTTCTGCTGCCTGTGACCGCTCGATTTGTCGGACGCGTGAACTTCGATGCGCTCAATAAGCTCGTGCATCTGCTCTCTATCAGAAAATCAATATATTCCTTATGAGTTATCAGGTCATGAAGCAGTTTGTCGAGGCGGTCATCTATATCTGTTCCGTGTTCTATAGTTGAAAGATCATTTGATCTGTATTGATGTTGCGTAAAAAACTACATATCTATGTGAAAGTTCAGAAAACCTGGATAATGATTGATAAGGAAAACGGCTATAATATAAGTAGTTATAATATATTTTTTATTCCTGTTGCATTTTTGCGGGAAATAGTGTATAATTAAATGATAACGTGCTTGACAACAAAAAAGCCCTGCGTCTGCGTTTGCTTGCGGACAACGTAAAAAGCCTTGCCGACGGTGTGACTTCATATATGACCAATCTGAAAAATGTTACCGCCGAGCGTGAGCGCATCGGCACAGAGCTTGATCTTGCCACAAAGATACAGGCATCGATGCTCCCGAATATCTTCCCGCCATTCCCCGAGCGTACGGAGTTTGATATTTATGCGACAATGACTCCCGCAAAGGAAGTCGGCGGTATGGACGGCATGAGATATAAGGATTATGAGCTGACCCTTGAAAAAGGTGATGTGCTGTTCCTGCATACCGATGGTGTTGCTGAAGCCACCAATGCAGCGAACGAACTCTTTGGCACAGACAGGCTTCTTGCGGTGCTGAACAACAGCAGCACCTCCGACCCGAAGACACTTCTTGAAAATGTTAAGTCTGCCGTCGATGAGTTCGTCGGCGAAGCGGAGCAGTTTGACGACCTGACTATGCTGAGCGTCACAATGAGATAACAGACTGTCGGCAGATGAAGGAAATAATATTATGGAGTTTTTAAGAGCACACCAACTGAACATTATGCTGGTACTTGCGGGAGTCTGCTTTACGGTCACTCTCTGCGGACTGGTATCAAAAACATCAAGGGTCAAAAAAGTGTCGCTGCTTATCATGGGCATATTTGCGACCCTGCTCATGATATCAGACCGCTACGCCTACATATACAGGGGCGATGAGAGCGAACTGGGATATCACATGGTAAGGATATGCAATTTTGTGACCTTCCTCTGTCCGCTGATGATAATCCATTCCTTCAATTGGTATCTTACCGACTTCATCAAGACCAATCAGGACGGCAAAAAGATACCTCTCAGGCTCAGAATCAATGAGATACTTGTCTTTGTCGGTGTCCTGCTTCTGATAATATCACAGTTTAAGGGGCTGTATTACACATTTGATGCCCAAAACAGATATCAGCGTTCTGACGGATATATCATAAGTGCGGTAATACCTCTGATAGTATGGCTGATCGCAGTAACGGTAGTTGTCCAGTACCGTAAGAGCTTTGGCAGGATGATGCTCATAACACTTCTTGTTTTTGCGTCAGTTCCTCTCCTTGCGGCTTTCTTACAGCTTTTCTTCTATGGCATTTCGATCACTAATCTTGCTATCGCCGCCCTTACCGTGGCGTTAAGGCTTATTGAGATAATCAGGAACGGGCAGGAGCTTAATGCCGCACACGAAAGAGAAAAGGAACTGCTTGTTCAGGAGCAGAAGAATATGCATCGCATGGTGATGCAGTCGGCTTTGGCACTGGCATCGGCAATAGACGCAAAGGACAAATACACTCACGGTCATTCAAAGCGTGTAGCGGAATATTCGGAAATGATAGCCGAGGTGTACGGCAAGACCGACAGCGAGTGCCGTGACATTTACCTTGCGGGGCTTCTGCACGATGTCGGCAAAATAGGCATTCCGGACAATATAATAAATAAGGACGGCAGGCTGACCGATGAGGAGTTTGCGGTAATAAAAACTCACCCTGCTATCGGTGCAGGGATACTTAAAAAGATAAATATTGCTCCCTTTATAAGCATTGGCGCACACTTCCACCATGAGTGCTATGACGGCAAAGGCTACCCCGAGGGACTAAAAGGCGAGGATATTCCCGAGATAGCAAGGATAATAGCGGTTGCGGACGCTTACGATGCCATGACATCTAAAAGGAGTTACCGTGATGCGCTGCCGCAGGAGGTAGTAAGGTCGGAGATCGAAAAGGGCAAAGGCACACAGTTTGACCCCAAATTTGCAGAGATAATGCTGGGTCTTATAGACAGAGATACAGATTATCAGTTACAGCAGTACGATGTGTATGATGTGTAAAAGCAAGCGGCACTTGGTGTTAAAATCAGGTACCGCTTTTTATTTGATAAGGAAGCTTCCTCGCAGCTTGATAATTACATGGCGGCATGTACTGTAAAGGAAGTATATCAGACATCGGTAACGCTGTCGGCATATTTATTTACAAGGTCACAAGAAACAAAATTGTAAAGAATAACGTTTCTAAAAAATCTGTTTTGGAAAATGCTGCATAGAAAAAACAACCAAAAGAGCTGAGACAAACATAACTTGTCTCAGCTCTTTATAATTCTACATAGGGTCCTTTTCTGCAACTGTTGTTTTTGTGGGGCCAAATTGGGGCCAACCCAGTTTCGTGAGCCCCGCAAACCGCGCTATTGCGTGGTTTTAATCGATCGACTTCATCGTCGGGAACAGCATCCGCAGGCGGACTTAT
>Ga0326512_10000458_pt1 | contig 36118 bp, 52 predicted proteins | sample 1_2617_0518_D_FD_203652 | JGI IMG/M metagenome (GOLD analysis project Ga0326512, IMG submission 203652) | Bovine rumen microbial communities from UC Davis, California, United States - 1_2617_0518 | ecosystem: Host-associated > Mammals > Digestive system > Stomach > Rumen | place: USA... | reverse complement strand
GCCGCAGGAATGGCGAGAAGTGGTGAGGTGTATGATATCGACATCCCCGCTGAAGTGCTTACCAAGGCAGTTAAAAACACGGTAGAGTTGCTGAAACGTGAAATTCAGGTGATGGAATAAGGATAAAGAGGCGCACCACTACGATGCGCCCGATAATCAGTAACCACGTTCGGTCAACCACTTGTCCAATGCTTTCTGGACTGCCCATGACCTTGCACGTTCCTCATCTTCACAGAATTTATTAAGTCGGACGTTCAAGTCATGTGGCAAGGACAGATTCAACCGCTCAGACAAGAACTCTGGTTCTGATCCATACGGTGGTCTGCCGCCTGAGTCTCTGCGCCTCGTTGCCATATAATCACCTCCTATGGACAGCATATCACAGGGAGTCAATGGGCGAGACATTACAGTACAGTATTGTAGTATCACACGTTGCAAACGCAATGAAGAACTATATTTTCAAGGGTGCTTTACAGGCCTTAAGCAAGGGCAACCGCAGGGGAAGAAATTTGCTTACGTGTATGGTTTAGCTATTGCAATTATGTTATAAAGTAAATAGCACACAGAAAAGGGGTTGCATAGTCCGCTAAAACTAAGTGCAACCCCTTCTACATTGGGCAGGTTTATTGTATCATGCCTGCCTTTGAATTGAAAGGGGGCTATTTTTTATGCAGAACGATTTTAGAGCGGCGTTTGTTAAGGATGTGGAAGCGGCCTTGGTTACGCATTACGATACTACGCAGGTAGCAGTAATCAGCAACATAATAATAAAGGTGCTTGATGGCTATGAGATAACAGACAGGTGTACAGAGGTAGTGCCGTTGGACGATACTAACGAGCGGCTACTTAAAAATTACTGCGCCTGCCTGCTTGTGGATGGTAAAAGCAAGGGCACAATAAGGCAGTACACGCTATCATGCCGTAAGCTATCGGATGCAATAGGCAAGCCGTACACGGAAATAGGGGTGTATGATTTGCGGTACTTTTTCGCCAAGGAGATGGAGCGGGGCGTTAGTGCACGCACAAGGGAAAACACACGGGCAAACCTTTCGGCCTTCTTCCAGTGGCTGACAATCGAAGAGATCATACCAAAGAACCCAATGGCTTCATTAAAGCCCATCAAGTACAACGAGGAAGTGCGCAAGGCGTTTAGTGATGTAGAAATAGATGCGTTGCGCAGTGCCTGCAATAGTTTAAAGGAGCGGGCTTTGGTGGAGTTTTTGCTTACTACGGGGGCAAGGGTATCAGAGGTTGAGCAAATGCAGGTGCAGGACATAGACATGGCAACGCTTGCGGTGCACATCAAGCACGGCAAGGGCGATAAAAGCAGGATAACCTATACAAACGCAGTAGCAATGCGGCACTTACTGGCATACATAAACAGCAGGAAGGAGCAGGGCACACATTTGTTTTATAACAAAGACCATAACCCGCTTTGTGCGGGCGGCATACGGCGCATACTTGCAAACATTGGCAAGCGTGCAGGTGTGGGCGATGTACACCCGCACAGGTTTAGACGCACCTTTGCGACAAACCTTGCACGGCGGGGCATGGATGTACAGCAAATACAGCGGCTTATGGGGCACAGTAATCTAAATACCACAATGATCTATGTGCAGGTAGATGACAGCAGTATCAGCGCAAGCTATAAAGTGCATATTGCTTGATTGACATACCCCGTTACGAGGTGCTAATCTGAAAGTACCAACAAGGAACGAGGTACGCAGGTTATGCAATGGGCAACGGTAATCATTAACGGGATATTAACGGGAATAGTAGCTTGGTTACTGCACAAGGTTACTGCGGCACTGGACGAGACTGCACAAAAACAGAGCGAAGAAAAACAGCGGCAAGAGGACGAGCGCAGGATAATGCACGGCGTCCTGCTTGCCGTTTTAAAAAACAGTTTGTATGAGCAGTGTTTCCGTGCGCTTAAGGCGGGCAGGGTATCAATAAAGGAAAAGGAAAATATTGACAGCCTGTACACGCAGTATCATACATTAGGCGGCAATCACAACGGGGACATTCTTTACAAGCGTGTGGATACACTGGACATTGTGCCAGACGATGAATGAACAAAGGGGGTTATTGTTATGAATGACTACATTGATTGGAAAGCAAAACTATCTAGCCGTAAGTTCTGGATTTGTTGCGCCGCCTTCCTTGGCTCAATCGGGGCAAGCATTGCAGGCATACAGAGCGGCAATCAGTTCATTGCGGCCTTTGGCCTTGTATGCAGTACCTTAAGTGCGGCAATCTATGCGGCGGCTGAAGCGGCAGTAGATAAGGCGAGGGAAGTTGCGCCGCTTACTGTTAACCACTACGGCGCAATTAACGCAGGCGGCACGGAGCAGGATACGGAACAGCAAGAGGGCGAACAGGAATGATCTCAAACTGCGGGCGTGATGAAAACAGGACCTTTCGGGGCGGCAAAGCAGGCGACCAGACGGGCACGGAGTGGCGGCTGTGCGATTGGTACAGTTACCCGTGGGATTGCGTTATACGGCATGATAACCCCGCTGTCCGCAGGCTGATAGGCAATTATGCTATAGCGGCGGCAAACAATAACCACATAGGTTATGACCAAGGGGAAAGGACAACCTTCTGGCGTTGCCTTGCCGCATCGGGCTACAACCCTGCTAACATCAAAACAAATTGCGAAGCAGATTGCAGTAGCGGGGTTGCGGCTATTGTTAAGGCGGTAGGGTACACGTTAGGCCTGCCTGCGCTTAAGGCACTGGACTACACAATGACAACCTTTTGGGAAAAGGATGCGCTTAAAAAAGCGGGGTTCAAAATCCTAACAGGTAGCAAGTACACAAGCAGTGAAGCCAATTTGTTGTATGGTGACATCCTGCTGAACGTACAGCACCATACCTGTATTGAGGTAACGAAAGGCATTATGCAGGACAGCAATGTAGCAACCCCCGCCACAGTGCGGCTAGGCGGTATAGATGTATCCTACTGGCAGGCCGCTGTGGATTGGGCAAAGGTTAAGGCGGCAGGCGTGCAGTTTGCAATCATACGGGCAGGCTACAGGGAAGTAAAAGACATCCGCTTCGATCGTAACTATGAGGGGGCTACGGCGGCGGGTATACCTGCAGGCGCATATTGGTACAGCTACGCCACAACGGTAGAGGGCGTTAAGGCTGAAGCACAGGCCTGCATTAAAGCCCTGCAGGGTACTAAACTTGCATATCCTGTCTACTTCGATATTGAGGAGCAAAGCCAGTTTAAGAAGGGGCAGGCGTTTTGTTCATCCATAGCGCAGGCCTTTTGCAATGCACTTGAAGCGGCAGGCTACTACGCAGGTATCTATATCAGCGCAGGCAATATAAACTTGCTGTCGGAAGCGGTGCGCAAGCGGTATACCATGTGGGTCGCTGATTGGACAGGCGAGTGCGACTATACGGGTGCTCATGATGTCTGGCAGTACAGCAATAACGGCAGGGTCAACGGCATAGGCAGTGCGGTAGATTTGGACTACTGCTATAAAGATTTTTCGCAGGTTATCCCCGTTCTGGGGTTTAACGGCTACGCAAAGGGTGACACCTTTGCACAGGATACCCCTGTAACGCAAATAAACACCCCTAAAACGGATTTGGATGCAATAGCCAAGCAAGTTATTAGGGGCGAGTGGGGCAACGGCGCAGAGCGCATTGACCGCCTTGAAGCGGCAGGGTATGACGCACAGCAGGTACAGCACAGAGTAAATGAATTGCTTGGCGTTGGGTAAGGATTAATCACGGAATGCACGCTCCGTGTTAATCGATAGTTCTTCTTCATCTTTCTCCTTACTACTTTATCTCGGGAAAGCACCTTGTTAATGCAGGGTGCTTTTTCCATGCCGCAAAGTTTAAAATACCTCGTTTTGGGGTATTGTGTTAATTGCAATAATGCAATATAATAGGGTGTGTAATGGGTAGGGCAACTATGCACGCACAGGCATGAAAGGAGTTATGTATGTACGAAATGATTTTTTGGCAGAATGGCAAGCAGAAAAAGGTATACCCGCAGAACTTGCAGGAGTATGCGCTTGCCGTATCGGTGGCGGGTTGCAATTTTATCTCCATCGAAAAGGGTAACAGAAAGGTGTTTCATGCAGGCTACGAAAAACTACTGGAGTTTATCAAGCAGAAGGAAGATTTGTTTGAGGTTTACGATGTAACCGACGAAATGGAAGAAAACTGGATTGAGTACATTATAGATGACCCGTACTGCGAGGACGTTGATATGGCCTATTACGCACTATGCCAAGCGAAAGGGTTTATTGCCGCTAACAAGTACCTAAAGGAAATGCAGGCTTAATTATGCGCATAATACCCCGTAACGGGGTACACACACTATACACATAGCACAGAAAGGAGATAACAATGCAGGAAGCGGACAGAGTAATGATGCGGTTGGATATTTGCCAGACAATGAACAGGTTGGAATGGGCAATAGTTGACATGGCGCAGGAAGCAACACGGCGGTACATGAAAGCAGAGCAGGCAGATACGGAAGGGGCGTTTATAGCGTTTTACGAGTGGCTACATGATACACAGCGCACAATGGTGCGGGGTGCTAAGGCTGACCTGCTTAAGCTGATGGACAGGACGTATACGGCTGAGGATTTAGCGGAAAAGGAACGCATTGACAGCGTTATTAAAAGATTGGGGGCGTGATTATGTTAACGAAGTGGGATGCTGTGGCGGTTTTGGTGCTGATTATCGCTTATTTTCAATGGGTTTGCACATTTATACAGTGATATGCAGGCAGGAAGGAGCAGGATATGACGGTACAGGACTTTGTTAAGCTTTACAAGGACAAAAATCCAGACGGCACATTTTTTGACAAGCGCACGCTTGGAATGTACGGCGAAAGCATGGACAACATGCGGGTAAACGGCAAAGGCGTAGTTAACGGCACGATATGCTACGAGCTAGTAGCACGGCGTGACGGCCTGCTAGGTTGGTGCGATCATTTTTATTATTTTGATGAGGATACAATGCAGATAGTGCACCACGCCGACACGGGGCAGGCGGTAGGCTGATTGAAACTTTATAACAATGATGCTATAATCCCCGTAGAATGACGGAAAGTTCTACGGGGGAAAACATATGGAGAGCAATACGGCGATGATGGAAGGCAGAGTTAAGGCAAAGCTAGACAGGGGCGGCAGTGTGCACCCGCTTACGGTGCTACGCCTGCAGGCGGGCATAAGCCAGAAGGAACTGGCTAGCAGGGTAGGCAAGACACAGCCGTTTATAGGCAAGATAGAAGCGGGGGTGAATGATATTAATAACATCACCCTGCGCAGTGCGTACCAGATAGCGCAGGCACTTGGTTGCAGTGTGGAAGATTTGGTAAACAAGGGCGCACTGGAAAAGTGCAATTAAAAGTGCAACATTGTTAGAGTGATTGCACTTTTTACGCCATATATGGCACGCACGCACCACATATAAACGGCGGTTTGTACCGAAGGAATGCGGCAGGGGCGCAGGTAAGGCAAAAACAGAAAAACAGGGGGGGGTGTGGGTTCGAATCCCACTCTCTCCGTTTGGGCTGATGCAGTATTTACCACTGTTTCAGCCCTTTTTGTTGTCCGAAAAGTGCAATTTAGAGTGCAACTTTTCAAAATGTGCGTTTAATTGCGCAGTGATCTCCCTGTTTTCGTCATCAATTACACGCCTGTAGACACTGCGGTAGGTGTCGGGGTTAGACCATCCCCCTCGCTCCATTAAATAAGCGTCTGGGATGTTAAGGGCGTGGGCTATTGACACGCTGTACGAACGCAGGTCATGGAAGCGGAAGTATGGCAGGCCTGCCCTATTGCGTGCCCGTGCAAAATTAATATCAAGCCGCTTTGGTGTCATTTTTACCAGTGCGCCCTTTTCCTGCGTTAACTCATCTATAACAAACTGCGGGTATACAATGTCCCTGTTACTGCTGTCGTTCTTAGGGTAGTCTTTGTACTGCCACCCGTTTTCTGTTTCAACCCGTGCCCTGCGCACCCGCACCACGCACCCGCTTATATCTGTATCCATAAGCCCACACACTTCCGACCGCCGTAGCGTACCAAAGGCCGCAAGCAATACAGCAAGGTACAGGGGGCGGTACTTGATGGCCTGCACAAGCCGCTGTATGTCCTCATCTGATGGCGTATAGTAATCAATTCGCTTTTTCTGCGGCAGTGTGGCGTGTATTGATGCATCGGGTATAAACGCCGTAATTACCGCCGTAAGCAACCCCAAAGCGTTGCGACATGATTTAGCCGAATGTGCAACTGCGTAAGCGTTTAGGGTGCTTTGTACGTGTTCTGAGCCTATTTGGTCAATACGCATCCCTAACAGGTTGCCGTAGGCGTTCCTTTGCAGAGATCTATAACCATGCAGGGTTGTGGGAGATAGTACGTTCTGCTTTATCTCTATGTACTTGTCTATTGCTTCGCTTAATGTCAGTTCACTGGATGGCCTGTTCTTGTTCTGCATCCACTGTACTGCAAGCCGCTCCGCTTCGTGCTTTGTGCGGGCGGTAAAGCTTTTATGAAAGTATTTTTTCTTGCCGTTTATTATCTCCACCCTGTCAAAAGCTTGGCAACGCCAGTTTCCGCTTTTTGTTTTTCGTGCTGTAGGCATAATGAACACCAAAAACCTATGGTTTCTAAAAATAAAAACCAGTGGTTTTTTAATTTGAAAACCTATGGTTTTTTAAAACAAAAACCTAAGTATAGTAAAGTATAGTTAAGTAAAGTATAGATAAGTAAATGCGCTTACAGCTTGCGCCTTAATTCTGTCACCTTGCCCTTAATGGTGGCAGTGTTTGTATGTATAGGCTTGATAGCAGGATTAACTGCAAGCAGGGAAAACATTTGCCCTATCTTGTACAGCCTGCGCACAGCGTTTGTGTTCTTGGCAATCTCTACAACTACAAGGTCGCCGTCTGCAGGTTGTGCGCTTTTGCTTACCGTTAACGTATCGCCCTGCTTTATATCGGGATACATGCTGTCATCACTCATTATGTATTCATACTCATAGTCTGCTTTTTCGTTGTGCCCTATGATCTCCGCAGGCGCAACATCCAAAACCTGCGCAAGCTTGCGCACATCTTCAGGGCTCGGTGACCGCTTGCCACATTCCCAATTAGATATAGTGCGCTGATTTTTGCCTATGCGCTCGGCAAGGTCGCCCTGTAATATCCCCCGTGCCATCCGAATACGCTTGATATTATCCCCTACAACGCTCATAGCCTTACTCCTTTCTGTACTTCTTGCTGTACCATTGTACAGCTTAAATGTACCACGATTTGGGCAGTAAAATACATTTAACGGGCTAAAAGAAACAAAAAAATGTTTACATACCCCGTAAGGGGGTATATAATAGTTAATATCTGTTCATATCGCAGTACGCATGGGAAGGGGGTGAATATCACGATTAGCAAACAACTGACATTGAGGGAATGGCGCAGGGTGTTAGGCCTTACGCAGTCGCAGGTAGCGGAAAAGGTGGGCGTGCACATTAACACATGGAAAAAGTACGAACGCTACCCCGCTACTATCCGCATAGGCACGCTCGTAGACATCTGCGAGGCGTTTGGTATCAGCATTACTGAGGTTAAGCTGTTCGATAGCAAGGGAGTGCCGTGGACGGAAGGGGATATAAAAGATGAGTATAGGGAGATTGATAATCAAGGCGCAGAATCTGATAATCAGCGGCCTGCTGACTGAGTTGGTGGTGCGGTACGCATTTACGGATTTAAAGGGGTGGCGGCTTGCTACTGTGGTTGTAGCCGTGTGCGTATTGTTTTACCGCCTGCAGGCGGCAGTTATAACGGCATTGGTAATGGGGGCAAAAAATGACAAAGCAGGAAGTAAAACGGGTGCAGGAAGTGCTGTTCCGTCAATACCTTGGTACAAAAACAGATTTCGCCGCCATCCACAGGCGCACGGGAATACCAGTAACCACGCTAAGAAGGTACAAGGCTGAGCCCGACATTATACCTTTGGGGCGGCTGTTAGAGATCGCTACGGCTATAAACGTAGAGCCTGCAGATTTTCAGTATATGCTTACGGGCAAGCGGCCTACAGTATCACGGTATGCGTAGAATCATGTTGCCTTTATTGCAAATGTGTAATATAATGTACAGTGTAGCAATGTGGTATTGCTTATTTTTTTAATGTACATACCCCGCAACGGGGTGCACAGGCGCAGGGAGTGCGAAAGGAAAGGAGTGCACAATGGAAGACAACATTTTTAAACGCATGATGCAGGTAACTAAGGAAATCAGCACCGTTGCCAAGAATTTAGAAGTAGGCACGGGCACAAGCAAGTACAAGGCCGTAGGCGAAGCGGATATACTGCGGGCGGTTAAGCCGATTGAAGAAAAGTACGGCGTGTACAGTTACCCGTTCGACCGTGAAATCGTGGAAAGCGGCACGATGGAGCGGGAAACCAAGTACGGCAAAAGCATACAGCTTTATATGCGTGTAAAAACCACTTACCGCTTTGTTAATACGGATGACCCGAGCCAGTTTATCGACATTGTTAGTTATGGCGATGGGGTAGACCCGCAGGACAAGGCGTGCGGCAAGGCAATGACCTACGCAGACAAGTACGCCTTGATGAAGGCCTACAAGATACAGACGGGCGATGACCCCGACCAGAACGCAAGCGAGGAGCAGGCGCAGGTAACTGCACAGCAGGCGCAGGGCAACCGTATAAGCAGGCAGGTAATGCTTGACTATGTGCGGCAGGCATATGACGCAGAAGGGCTTAAAACGGTATGCAGTTACTACAAGATAAGTGACGTGCAGTACCTTAAAAATGATCAATTAGCAGTGGTGTACAAGGCGGCAATGGACAAGGCGGCACAGCACGCAGGGGAGAGGTAAAGATGATTTTTTATGAAAGTTTTTACGAGGCCTGCAAGGGCTTAAGCGCAGAGGACAGGGCGCAGGCCTATGACGCAATTATTGCATACGGCTGTGCAGGCATTGAGCCGCAGGGGTTGGGCACTATACCGCAGATAATTTTCACGATGGCGAAGCCGTTGATGGACGCAAACAAGGAGCGCAAGGCTAACGGTGCGAAAGGGGGCAGGCCTAAGAAGGACGCAAACCCTACGCAGGCCGCAACGCCACAAAGAACAACGGGCAAGTTCATTAATTTTGCGCCGAGCGGCACTAATTGGGACACTGTAGCCGACCAGATTATGGCGGCACAGAAATAAACAGCAACACACACCGCACCACCCGAAACTATTGGTATCTTTACGCATTTTATCCTTAGTGGTTGGGATTGATACATCACACAAATACAGAGCCCGTGATGGTGCGGCACGGGCAGGGGGTGGTACATGGTATCTGTGCTACTTGTAGCAGTAGGCCTGTATTTTGTTACAGGCAGTAAATGGTGGTTGTACATAGCGTTAATTGCTTTTTTGCTATGGATGGAAAAAACAAAGTGAGGGACATATGGGAAGGAAAATAAAGGAAACGCAGTTTTTGCCGATTGATAGCGGCAGGCTTAAGGATTGCATAAAGGCGCAGGGCATGACGCTTGCGGAAGCGGGTATTGGGTTAGGTTATTCAGACGGATACATTTCGGGCGTGTGCTATAAGGGGCTTATATCACTGGCAGGCGCAAAGCTGATAAAAATGGAATACGGCATTGAGTACGACAGCTACAAGCCTATTGATCTCATTAAGCAGGAGCTAGAAAAGGCAGAAGCGGCAAAGGCACTGCAGGCAGAGAAACTGCAGTTTTACCAAGACTCGCAGGAAAACATAGCGCACGCTATCGATACCCTGCACACCATGCTAGACATGTACGCAAAGTGCCTGCCGATAATGAAACAGGCAGAGGCAGATATGGAAGCATTAAAGCCGCTGTATGGCGTGTACAAGCGCACATTGGAAAGGATAAAGGGGGAAAGCGCATGATAGGAAAGTATCTTATCACAGCCGCCCTGTGCGGGCTTGCGGTTAATGCAACCGCACCCGCATACACGGCTGAGGATTTGTACGTGTTAAGCCACATAATAAACGCCGAAGCGGGCGACAACAACTGCACACACGAGCACAGGGTTGCGGTGGGCAGTGTGGTGTTAAACAGGGTAGCCGCTGATGACTACCCCGACAGCATTTATGAGGTTGTATTTGATAACGGGCAATATGCGCCGACATGGGATGGCAGTTACGAAAAAGAGCCAAGTGCCGATAGCGTAGAGGTTGCAAAGATGTTACTGCAGGAAGGTAGCCAACTCCCTGCAGAATGTGTTTTCCAAGCGGAATTTCCGCAGGGGAGCGGCACATGGCAAACCTTTACAACCATATACGGCACTACATACATATGCTACAGGTAGGGGGTTCGTGATGCTGTATTTACTTGCTTTTATGGCGGGCGGTTGCGCAGGCGTTTGGTTTATGTGCGCCGCCACTGCCGCAGGCCGTGCGGATGATAGGGAAGAAAGGTGGTTTTATGATCGTTAATTATGACGGAAAGATCAAAAAATCTGAATTAATAAAAATATTGGTTGCAACTTACAGGAGACTTTCTCTTAATAAATTAAAAAGTTGTGATTTCAGAGAAGGTTCGGCAGAGGCAGTCGGTATGGTTGTTGGATATTTCGGCATTGATCCCACAATCATAGCTTCTGAAGCAATAAAAGGAAAACAAAATGAGCATGATTGATATATATGTCAGAGATAAGCAAAGTGGACGAATGCACAGGGTCGGAGATGATATTCACGATATGCTAACGATCAATGATGATGGGCAATTGTGCTATCACAATCTCCATAATGGTGATGGATGTCACACAGGCGATAACATTGGTGGATATGAGTTTGTACCGAATCAAGACGAATACGGATTTAATTGCGTTCCTGTGAAAAAAGGGGTGAAACAATGGGGGATCTGATAAGCAGACAGGCGGCATATGAAACACTGACAGAATACTATCACCACACAACAGAGATTCAGCACAAGGCATTGTGTGAAGCGTTGGCACACGTTCCAACCGCACAGCCAACCGAGGCGAGTTGTTGGGGTTGCAATTGCCAAAAGATGGAAAGATTGAATGAGCAGAAAACCTTTTCGGAAATGGTACATCTTCATGATGCAGAAACGCACGAAGAACGCACGGAAACGCATGCGTGCGATTGTATCAGCAGACAGGCGGCGATAAACACATTATGCAAGGCAGAATGTGATTCGGAGGGCTTCTGCGGTGTGGCCTGCGACAGCGTGATTGCATTGGAAAACATGCCTACTGCAGTGCAAGAGCCACAGGATGGCACGCTAGCTATTACGGTGGGCGATGTGGACAGGGTTAAGCGGGTAATAGTGCAGAGCGGGCAGTGGTGCAAGGTGTTGTATGACGCACCAGAACAGCGGAACAAGCCTATGAAGCCCAAAAAGATAACAGACAGGACGTGGGGAATACCTAACCTACAGCCTGTTTGCCCAAATTGTGACTATTACCTAGCACATGCGTATTTTTTATCTGATAACAAACGCCTGCGGGTTACTTATTGCGAGACTTGCGGGCAGGCTATTAATTGGGAAGGATGGGAAATAGAGGAATGATTTATGCATTGCTAGCCATATTTGCGGCTATGGCGGTCAGCTTTGCCTTTGGCTTTGCCCTGCGTGGTATTGCGGCGGGCATACTGCAGGGCAATGATGACACGCAGGACGATGAGCAGGACGGCGCACAGGTACGCAGGGGGTGCGAAAACTGTATGTATGAGTTTTATTCACTGGATACCGAGCCCTGCTGTAACTGCTTTAACTTCAATGAATGGAAAGAGGACTTTGACACATGATTTACGTAAGAATCAAGCGTTTAACGGACAGCGCAATCATACCCACAAAGGGCACGCCGTGGGCGGCAGGCTTTGACCTGTATGCCGATACTACGCAGGACATTGTGGTAGAGCCGCATGATACTGTTAACTTTCACACGGGGTGTGCTTTTGAGATACCAGATGGCTATTTCGGCATGGTCTGCTCCCGCTCTGGCATTGCTACAAAGTACGGGCTACGCCTGCCGCACTGCGTGGGGATTATCGACAGTGACTACAGGGGGAATGTGGGCGTGCCACTGATCAATGACAGTAACGAACCTGCTACGGTGCTAGCGCATGAGCGCATAGCGCAGATTATCTTTTTAAAACTGCCAGACGTTGGGCTGTATGAAGCTGAGGAATTAACCAAGACAAGCAGGGGCGAGGGCGGTTTTGGAAGCAGTGGCAGGGTATGAGTTGGAATAACTACGGGGGCAGGCACAAAGGCAGGCCTGCAGGCGCAGGCAAGTACCACAATAGCCCCAAAGTGGTAGACGGCATACAGTTTGACAGCACAAAGGAAGCACGGCGATATACCGAGTTAAAGCTGATGCAAAAGGCGGGCATGATTAGCGGCCTTGAGTTGCAGAAAAAGTATGTGCTGATACCCACACAAAGAGAGCCCGACACCATTGGCGCACGGGGCGGCAGGCACAGGGGCAAAGTGATTGAAAAGGAGTGCAGTTATTATGCGGACTTTGCCTATTATGACAAAAACGGGGAGCAGGTGGTTGAGGATGTGAAAAGCCTTGCAACCAAGACCCCGCAGTATGCTATAAAGCGCAAGCTTATGCTGTACATACACGGCATAAGGGTGCATGAGGTGTAAATTGACAACGGAATAAAAGTTTGCCATACTGATTATACCCCGTATCGGGGTGTAAACTGTTCCTTCCTAGAATCATTTTGAGTCAGTAGTCTTGATGCATGGCAATCGGTTCGCCATCCGATGCAGGTTCGACCCCTGCCAAGATTAGCGGGCAAAGTGGGTGCGGAGACCCTTATAAAAGCACTCCCTTGCTGTATAACATATCTCCTTCCGCACTTGCTTTGCCTTTTTTGATGATATGAAAGAATTTAAATCATTCTATAAAACAGTTGAAGGTAACGAGGGTAACGTATGCCACTACCCTACACGCTTAGATACATACGGGTGCGGATGCGCCCACGATTGCAGTTACTGCTACGCGAAAAGCCTGCTTTCCTTCCGTGGATTGTGGAATCCACAAGACCCTGCAGTTGCGGATATGGATGATATACGCAGGACACTGGATAAGGTAAAGCGGGGCACGGTGCTACGGTTGGGCGGTATGACAGACTGCCTGCAGGCCTGTGAGCTTAAGTATAGGCGCACGCTTGACACGATTAAGCTGTGCAATAAGCGGGGTATAGGTTACTTAATCGTTACTAAATCGCACCACATTGCGGACGATGAGTACATGCAGGCGATGGACAAAGGGCTTGCGCATATCCAGATAACAATAACAACGCTTGATGACGATCTCTGCGCCACCTATGAAAAGGCAAGCCCGCCAAGCAAGCGGGTGCAGGCGTTGCTACGGCTACAGGATGCGGGTTTCGATGTGCAGGCACGGCTTTCACCTATCATTGAGCAGTATATGGACTTTGACCGCTTGAACGGGTTAGGCATTAACAAAGCTATTGTAGAGTTCTTAAGGGTTAACAGTTGGATACAAAAATGGTTTCCAGATGTGGATTATACGCCGTACAGGTTAAAGCAGGGCAGTTACAGGTTCTTACGGCTTGCGGATAAAAAGCGGATTATTAGCAAAATCAAAATACCGCAGGTCAGTGTATGCGAGGATTACAGGCCGCACTGGAAATATTGGCAGGTTAATGTAAACCCGAACAGGGACGATTGTTGCAACTTAAGGGGGTGAAAGATTGGAAATTAAAATGGTGGCGGTTGCGGACATAATACCGTACGAAAACAACCCGAGGCGCAATGCGGATGCGGTGCAACCTGTAGCGGAAAGCATTAAGCGGTACGGGTTTAAAGTGCCTATGATACTTGACGCTGAAAACGTGATAGTAGCAGGGCACACACGGTATGAAGCGGCGCAGGTGCTTGGACTTACGGAAGTGCCTGTAATATACGCAAATGATCTAACCGAGGAGCAAATACGGGAGTTTAGGCTTGTTGACAACAAAACCGCTGAATTTGCGGAATGGGATTTTAGCAAGCTTGAAGAGGAATTGGAAGGCCTAGACTTTGGCGGGTTTGACTTTGGCTTTGGTACTGATGATGACGAGATAGGCGTTGTCGATATTGAAGAAAACCACGCAGGCAACCTGCAGAAGAACTTTATCGTGCCGCCCTTCAGCGTACTGGATACAAGACAGGGCTATTGGCAGGACAGGAAGCGGGAATGGCTTGAACTGACAGGCGACCTTAGCGAAACAAGGGACGGCGAGTTCGGCAGGTTACGGGGCGGCGGTGTTATCCGTGAGATTAACGAGGGCACAAGCAACTTTGACCCCGTGCTTGCGGAAGTAATGTATAAGTGGTTCAACGTGCAGGGCGGTAAGATACTTGACCCGTTCGGCGGCGAACAGACGAAGGGCGTTGTAGCGGGCGAGTGTGGGTACACTTACCACGCCTGCGAGTTTAGGGCGGAGCAGGTTGCACTTAACAAGGAAAAGACCGCCAAGTATGACGGCGTGCATTACTACCAAGGCGACAGCAACAATATTGACCAGATTATCGGGGAGCGGGGCTTTGACATGCTGTTTACAAGCCCACCCTATTATGACCTTGAGGTATACAGCAAGGAAGATATGAGCGCACTAGGCACATATGAGGAGTTTATGAGCCAGTACCGCAACATATTTACCAAGTGCTATGACATGCTTGCTGATGATGCTTTCGCCGTTGTAAAGGTTGCGGAAATCAGAGACAAAAAAACAGGCGCATACAGGTGCTTTGTTGCCGATAATATCAAGATGTTCTGCGACATTGGCTTTACTTTTTACAATGATATTGTGCTTGTTAATGCAGTGGGCACGGGTGCAATACGTGCAAATACAAACATGCGCACCCGCAAGGTAGTGAAACTGCATCAGAATGTGCTTGTGTTCTACAAGGGCAACCTTGAGAACATAGCGGGCAGGTATCCTATGCTGAATTTTGAGGAAAGCGATTATGAGCAGTGACTTCTATAGGATGGGCATGTCACTGTATACGGCGTTTACAGCTAAGAAGGCAGTTGCTACAAGTGCAGTATGGAATATCTGTTATTGGCTGATATGGGGCTTGTAGGGTATGACAGCAGGTACGCCGAGCATTGTTGGAACATACTGGCAACATCCAAAACGGCGCACAGGCCAGACCTGTTCAAGAGATCGCTACCACTTGCCGAAAGGATGGACAACCTTAGAAACTATGGAAGCTGATTACTTAAGATTTCCGCATAAAATGCTACGCTCATACTGCATTAAGGCATACATGCAGGCGGCAGGGTACAGCCGTGCGGTGTGCTTTTCCTGCGGTAATGCCGCAAGGGAGTTGGAAAAGGCGGGCGTTGATGTGTTGCACATAGGCAGGCAGGGCGAACTTACGCCGAATAAGTGGTACACGCAGGCAGATATAGCGCATGTGTTTACAGGCTATTTTGATGCGACAAGCGGGCACTTGCCTATGACATGCATGTTAATGCTTGCGGCAACGTATAAGGGCTATTTAGGGGCATTACGTGGGACATACAGTGTGCCCTGCGGTAGCGGTGAAACACTTGTGTGCCTTAAGCTTGCATATCCAGATGTTAATTTTACTGCGGTTTATAACCTTGATGATGCAACACGTTATGAAGAAGGATGCGTGTTAAACGGGCTTGTTAAACTGCTTGCAAAAGAGATCATATTTGCAGACCAAAGCGATACAAAGAAAGGCGGTGAAGCACTATCGCCAGAAAAGGAAACTATGAGGAATGGTTAACGGATGACGGCCTGCTTATGGTTGAAGGTTGGGCAAGGGATGGCTTAACCGAAGCGCAGATTGCTAAAAACATAGGAATCACGCCGCAAACGCTATGCGAATGGAAACGCAGGTTTCCTTCATTTGCTTCAGCCATAAAAAGGGGCAACGCACCTGTAGACATACAGGTAGAAAACGCACTGCTTAAGCGGGCACTTGGCTATGAGTGCGAGGAGATAACGGAAGAGATAGAAGAAACGCCTACAGGCAAGCAGGATGAAAACGGCAAGCCGATTATGCGAAGGAAAAAGCATATAAAAAAGTACAGGAAAGTTATACCGCCAGACACGGCGGCTATGATTTTTTGGTTAAAAAACCGCAAGCCCCTGCAGTGGCGTGATAGACCAGAAGCACCCGTTTCAACCGAAGCACTGGAAAAACTGGATGCGGTGCTCGCAAGCATAAAGGGTGTTGTGTGATGGCATTTTCGGAAAAACAGCAGGAATGGTTTATGAATGCGAACCGCAGATGGTGTTTTAAAGAGGGGGCGGTGCGTAGCGGCAAGACATATGCTGATTTCTTTACAATACCGAAACGAGTTCGGGCAAGGGTGGGCTTGTCTGGGCTTGTTTTCATATTCGGCGTATCAAAAAGCACCATTGAACGCAACATACTTGAGCCTATGCGCACCATATGGGGGGACGATTTTGTAGGAACGATTAAAGCAGATAACACCTGCAGGCTATTCGGTGAGACGGTGCACTGTTTGGGCTGTGAAAAGGTGTCGCAGGTGGGCAAGATACGGGGTTCATCGATTAAATACGCCTATGGGGATGAGGTAGCGGAGTGGAATCCAGAAGTTTTCGACCTTATTAAATCCCGTTTGGACAAATCATACAGTGTATTTGACGGCGCATTGAACCCCGAAAGCCCTACGCACTGGCTAAAGGCGTTTTTAGACAGTGATGCGGATATATACCGACAGCATTACCGCATAGACGATAATCCTTTTTTAGCGAAAGAGGTTGTTGAGAACCTTAAAAAGGAATATGCGGGCACGGTGTACTACGATAGATATATTGAGGGGCGTTGGGCACTGGCTGAGGGGCTGATATACCCAATGTATCAAGACATTATTGTTGATGTGGACAGCTGTCCAGATAAACCTGCAAAGAGTGTTTTAAGCATTGACTACGGCACTATGAACGCCTTTGCCTGCCTGCGGTGGGATAAGGGCGAGGACAAATGGTACTGTACGGAACGCTACTACTACAGCGGCAGGGATACAGGCGCACAAAAGACAGATATTGAGTACCTGCGGGATATAGAAGAACGGTTTGCCGACTTGATAGGCCAGTACAGGCAATCAGCGGCAGAGCGGATGACAGAAAAAATACAGGTTATTATTGACCCTTCAGCGGCTTCGTTCATCGCATTGCTTAAGCGTACGGATTGGGCGAAAGTACTGCCTGCAAAGAATGATGTGTTAAACGGGCTAAGGGAGACGGCAACCGCTATGAACACGGGCAGGATTGCAGTATGTAAAACGGTGAAGGAGTTTGAACAGGAAGCGGGCGGCTACGTGTGGGATGAAAGCACGGGCGAGGAGCGGCCTATTAAGGTTAACGATCATTTAATGGACGCTATGCGCTACTTTGTAATGACGATGCACATTAACAAGCCACAGCAGGCATACAGGCCACTGTGGGCAATGTAAGAAAGGGGCGAAATAAGGGGTGAAAACGTATCAAGATTTCCTGCAGGTAGCAGGCGGCAGTGAACAGGCACGAATGGAATTTGTGTATGCGCTTATTAATGACCACAAGGGCAGTATACTGTACAGAAAGGCTGTGGTAGCACAGCGGTACTATAACCGCCACAATGTCACCATCGAGCAGTATCAAAAACTGCTGTATACCATGACGGGGCAGGCTGTACCAGATAACTACAGTGCGAACTGGAAGATGCGGCACGGCTTTTTCCGTATCTTTGTAATGCAGGAAATACAGCACCTGCTAGGCAACGGAATCACATGGAAGGACAAGGCTACGGGCGAAAAGCTTGGAAAGGATATTGATAAGCAGGTTATGAAGGCGGCAAAGGCGGCGGCAATCGGCTCTGTATCTTTCGGCTTTTTTAACCTTAATCATGTGGACGTGTTCAGCGTGGACGAGTTTGCACCGCTGTACGATGAAGAGGACGGCGCACTAAAGGCGGGCGTGCGCTTTTGGCAGATAGATGACAAAAAGCCCCTGCGGGCTACGCTGTACGAGTTGGATGGGTACACAGACTACATATGGCGGCATAACAAGGGCGAAGTTATGCACCCGAAACGGGGGTATATTGAAAAGGTTAGGGAAAGCAAGGCAGACGGCACGGAGATCTATGATTATGCAAATTACCCGTCCTTCCCCATTGTGCCGATGTGGATTAATGAGGAGCATCAGAGCGAATTTGACGGCATAAGGGAGCAGATTGATTGCTATGACCTTATTAAAAGCGGCTTCGCTAATGATATAGATGATGCAAGCCTTATTTACTGGACTATCCAGAATGCGGGCGGCATGGACGATGTGGATTTGGCGAAGTTTGTGGAGCACATGCGCACGGTAAGGGCGGCGGCTGTGGATGATGACGGCGCAAAGGCTGAAGCGCATACTATTGAAGTGCCGAGCGTATCCCGTGAGGCTTTGCTTGATAGGATAAAGGACGACCTTTATCAAGACGCTATGGCTTTGGATTTAAAGAACATAAGCGGCGGGGCAACCACTGCAACGCAGATAATAGCAAGCTACAAGCCACTGGACAGCAAGTGCGATGACTTGGAATATGGTGTACTGGATTTTCTTGACCGCATACTGTACCTTGCGGGCGTTGAGGATGAAGCCCCAACCTTTACCCGTGACTATATCGTTAATAAGCAGGAAGAAGTGAACAGCCTGCTTGCGGGTGCGCAGTACCTTAGCGAGGAGTATGTTACCACCAAACTGCTGACATTGTTTGGCGATGGTGACAGGGCTGAAAGCATGATACAGCAACGCATAGCGGATGACCTGCAGGTAGATTATGAAGAGCAGGATAACGAGCAGGAGCAGGCTGTAGCGCAGGGCGAATAAAAGGCGTTTTAGGCGGTTTTGTGTGGCGGGCTAACAACTTACCACACAAGCCGCATAAAGCCTTTTAAGGGCAAAATAACAGGCGCGGGGGTGATGTATGGCAGATATAGCACACAAGCAGACAGACGATGTTATTGAAAAGGTCGAGCGCAAGGTAAAAAGGGAATACAGGCAGGCGCAGAAGGATGTAGAGCGCAAGGCGCAGGCGTACTTTGACAGGTTTGCGGCAAAGGATGCTAAGAAAAAGGCGTTAGTGGATGCAAAACAGTTGTCCGAAGATGCTTATAACAAATGGCGTGCACAGCAGTTACTTGTGGGCGACAGGTGGAACGCTATGGCTGACCAGTTGGCGCAGGACTACGTTAATGCTAGCCACATATCAAACAGCATAATAAAGGGGCACATGCCAGAGGTTTACGCACTAAACCACAACTACAGCACGTATGAGATTGAAACGGGGTTAAAGGTGGACACTACATACACCCTATACAATGCGCAAACGGTGGAGCGGCTTATACGTGACAACCCGCAGATATTGCCAGACCCGACAGAAAAGGTGGCGCAGGCTATACGGGATAAAAAAATAAAGCGGTGGAGCAAGCAAAAGATGACTAGCGCATTGACGCAGGCTATACTGCAGGGGGAAAGTGTGAACGCACTGGCAAAACGCCTGCGCAGTGTTACGGATATGAACGCCGCAAGCGCACTGCGCAACGCTCGAACCATGATAACAAACGCAGAGAACGCAGGCAGGTATGATGCGTACAGGCGTGCCCGTGATTTGGGCGTTAAGTTCAAGGTTATTTGGCTTGCCACACTGGACAACCGCACAAGGCATGAGCACAGGATGCTAGACGGGCAAATGCAGGAAGTGGACGAGCCTTTTGTGGTTGATGGTATACAAATACTTTACCCTGCAGATTACGGCGGCAAAGATTACAAAGTACCGCCCGACATGATCTATAACTGCCGCTGTACTATAGGTGCGGCGGTTAAGGGCAGTAAACTGTGGGATGAGGGACAAAGCGCACTGAACAGGGTTACTGCGGACGGCAGTGATTATGAGGACTGGAAAAACGCAAAGAACAAGCCAAAGCCAGAGCAGGACGATAAGCAGGCAACGGCAGACAAACCCACGCAGGGCAACAAGCCACAGCCTAACACGTTTAAGGATAAGGTAGATAATTTGCGCACCCGCATCAAAGACAGGGGTGGCGATATTACAGAGGATGACCTGCGGGAAGCGGGCGAAGCACTGGCAGATGACTTTGAGCGGTACATAGCACCAAAGCGCAAGGCGTATGAGGATGCTACGGCGGCACTGGATAAATACAAAGATGAGCACGGTATAACCCAATATTCAAAACAGATAGCAGAAATGCAGGAGCAGATGTTTAAAACAAAGGATTTTAAAGAGTTCCGCAGGCTATTAGACGAACAGGCTGAACTGCAGAGAAAGCAAAAGGCACTGCAAACGGATGAATACAAAAAGCTATTATTTGAAAAAAACCGCAAAAAGATGGACTATGAGGGCAATTTTGAAGACAATTCTAAGTGGCTAAAGGATAAGCTAGGCGAAGTGCGGTTAATGGGTTCGCAGGGGCTTGATGTTAAAGGTCATCTTAACAACGGGCGTTCACCTATGCGCAAGGTAGTAGAGCAGGCGTATGATTGCTACCCGTCCGATTGGGTGCGGGATTCCGTAAATGCAGGCACGCTGTCAGTTAAAAAGACAAGCAGGGGATACTATAGCAACTACAGGCGCGAAATTGCTATTAGCGGTGACGGTAAATCGCACTCATTTGCTACTGCAGTGCATGAAGTAGGGCACAGAATGGAAGATAAGCATAAGGGTATACTTGATGCAGAAAGCAAGTTCTACAGCCGCAGGACAAAAGGCGAAGAGTTAAAGTGGTTGGGCAGTGGCTACGCTAAGTATGAGGTAACAAGGAAAGACAAGTTTATTGACGCCTACATGGGCAAGGACTACGGCGGCAGGGCTTATGAGTTGGTATCAATGGGCTTTCAGTACGCCTATACTGAGCCGCTTACGCTTGCCAAGGACAAGGACATGCAAACATGGATATATGGCCTGTTAACATTGGGGTGATTGTATGGAGTATGTTATCGCTAAGGGATACAAGGACGGAAATAACATCGCAATAATGATAGTAAAGCAAAGCAAGGGCGGGCTAGTAGCCCATTGCAATGACTACAGGTACATAGACAGCCTGCAGGATATGCTTGACGGTGATATTGTTGTAGGCGGGACGTATACTGCGCCTATGGACAGCCTGCTAAAGGCGTACCATTGTGCTGAGCAGTTTTTGGACAGTGTAACGGATATAACCGTAGAGGGCGAAATAGAACAGATACCATATGAGGACGGGCTTATTTACTAGGCAGGGGGTGATACTATGGCGGGTTCAACTATAACGATCTCCGCAAACAATATACAGCAGGTACTGAATGAACTGGATACAAAGAAGGAAACAGTGTTGAAGGCGGTAGGTATGGCGGCGGCAACCTACGCAAAGGGCAACCTTGAGCATGACCCACGAAGGATAAACACGGGCAACCTGCGCAACCGTACGGAAAGCAGGGTAGAAGGTGACAGCGCATACATAGGAACAAATGTTGACTATGGAATCTATGTAGAGCTAGGCACGCTGAAGATGACACCAAGCCACTTCTTAAAAAGGGCGGTAGCCGACCATATTGATGAGTATCGAAATATCATAATTGCACAACTTGAGGAATAATACAGGCCTGCGGTGTAAAAGCCGCAGGTTTTTTATGCCAAAAAGCCCCAAAAACCTGCAAAAACTGCTTGCTATTATTACAATATTGCAATATAATGTGCATAGTACACAAGGGCGCAAGCCTTTTTCATGCAGGAAAGGAGCAGGATATGGCGACATTAATCAAGATTGACAGGAACGGAAGTAAGCACTATGAGGGGTATTGCAAGTGCGACCGCTGTAGCGGACGGGGACAGTATTGGTGGGGCGCAATAATTAACGGAAGCCCGCAGTTCAGCGGCGTATGCTATAAGTGCGGCGGCACAGGGCAGATGTACACAAAGTGGATAGAGCGCACGCCAGAGTATCAAGCCAAATTGGACGCAAAGCGGGCGGAAAAATACGCAAAGGCACAGGCTGAGTGGAACGCAAAGCGGGCGGCATGGGAAGAGGAGCGGCGCAAGCGCAAAGAAGAGCAGGAAGCCAAAATCAAGGCTGAAAAGGCAAAAAGCCAGTATGTGGGCGTGATTGGAAACCGCATTGCCTGCCCATGTACCTACGTGCACAGCGCACACTTTGACGTGAAATCATACAGGGGATTTGGTACAGATACCATGTATGTGCACATGTTTAAGGATGCGGACGGCAACAAGCTTGTGTGGAAAACAAGTAGCGGCCTGCCGTTTGCAGAGGGCGACAGCGTTAACGTGGTGGGCACGGTTAAAGAGCACAGCGAGTACATGGACGAGAAGCAGACAGTGCTTACACGGTGCAAGGTAACAGAGTAAAGGGGGTGCGGTTATGGGTAACAAGGTATATACAGTGCAGTACAGGGTGCGTATTTTTGCAAAGGCGAAGGAGTGCACGGTAAGGGCAAATAACAAAGCTGATGCATACGCAAAAGCCGCCTATGAGGTAATCCCTTATAATAAGGGCGAGCCGCCGTATAGCGCATGGGTGCACGGCGTAAGGTACAGCAACGGCAACTATCACACGTTCAACACCTGCGAGGGGTTGCCATATTAAGGGGGTGCGGCTATGTGGGCAATATCATACGTGCATATCACACCTGCACGGTATGCGGTAGACGGTAAGGAGCACAGAAAGACGCTTTACTATGGCGGGCTAGTGGATACGGTTTTCGGCATGTGCGCAACCACATGGGTATGTAAGCGGCAGGCGGTGCTGTACAGAACCAAAGCCGAAGCAACACGGCAGGCGAAAAGGCTTAAAGGCAATTACACCATAAAGGAAATTAAATAAGGCAGGCGGTACTGCAGGGGCAACCCGTAAGGGGTTGCCTTTTTTGTTGCCTTTTTGGGTGTTGTACCCCGTATTGTTACAGATTTGTTTGACAGACCACACCATTGCGGGGTATAAAGGAATTTAGAGGGAACGAATGTCAAGGCAATGACACCGAAGAAAAGGAGACACCTTAATGGCACTTACTAGAAGGATGCTCAAGGCAATGGGCATTGAGGACGAAAAAGTAGATGAGATCATAAACGCACACAGCGAAACGGTGGACGCACTTAAGGAACAGCGTGACCAGTACAAAGCGGATGCCGAAAAACTTCCAACCGTGCAGAAGGAACTGCAGGGGCTTAAGGATGCCGCAAGCAAAGACGGGGGCAGTGCTTGGGAAGTTAAGTACAACGCTATGAAAGAAGAGCGGGATAACATTAAAAGCGAGTACGACAACTACAAGGCACAGGCAAAAGCCGCCCAGACGAAAGCCGCCAAGGAAAAGGCGTATCGTAACCTGCTGAAGGAGATAGGCATTGCAGACAAGCGCATTGACTCCGTGCTAAAGGTTACAGACCTTGACAAGCTTGAACTGGATGATAACGGCGCACTGAAGGATGTGGACACCGCAAAGGAAACTGCGAAAAACGAATGGTCTGACTTTATCGTCACAAGTAGCGAACGGGGGGCAGAAACATCTACCCCGCCAAACAACAACGGCGGCGCAAAAATGTCCATGCAGGATATTTACAAGAAGGATGACCACGGCAGGTATGTAATGACAGCCGAACAGCGTCAGCAGGCAATCGCCGCCAACCTAGAGAAAGGACAATAAATCATGGCAGTTGAAACTTTAACTACTCCGAGAACCGCCCTGCCTAACGTGTACACGAACGTTACTGCAAGGGAAATCGATTTTGTAAACCGCTTCAATGACAACTGGCAGGCACTGCGTAATATCTACGGCATTTCCCGCCCGATTAAGAAAGAAGCAGGCACTACGCTTGTATCCTATACTGCAGATGTTACCCTGCAGGATGGCGCAGTAGCGGCAGGCGCAGTAATCCCGTACAGCAAGGCCACCATCGTACAGGCGGCGAAGGCTGACATCACCCTTGAGAAATATGCAAAAGCTGTCCCGATTGAGGATGTAGACCGCTACGGCGTGGAAGTAGCCATCGAGAAGTCCGATGATGCTTTCCTTACCAAACTGCAGAACGCAGTGCTGACCAAGTTCTATACTTTCCTTAATACTGGCTCTCTTACAGGTACTGCGGCAACATGGCAGGCAGGCCTTGCTAAGGCGCAGGGGCTTGTACTGGATAAGTTCGCCACTATCCAGAAGGAAGTCACGCAGGTTGTAGGCTTTGCTAACATCCTTGATGCTTATGACTACCTTGGAACGGCAAACATCACAACGCAGAACGCCTTTGGCCTTAGCTATGTGCAGGATTTCATGGGCTACAGCACCCTGTTCCTGCTTCCTGCAACAATGATCGCACGCAATAAGGTACTCGCTACGCCTGTGGAAAACATCGACCTGTACTACATCGACCCAAGTTCCGAGTTTGCAAGACTTGGGCTGAACTACACCGTGCAGGGTGAGACCAACCTTATCGGCTTCCATGCGCAGGGCAACTACGGCACTGCTGTAGGTGAGACCTTTGCAGTTATGGGAATGGCACTGTGGGCTGAGTACCTTGATGGTATTGCGAACGTGACCATTTCCTCAACCTAAGCCACAGCGCAGGGGGTACAACATGTACAAAGTGATTGAGCCCTTCAATGACCTTGAGGACGATAATTACCACTATGATACAGGCGATACATACCCAAGGGCAGGCGCACAGCCTACCGAAAAGCGGGTGGCGTTTTTAGCAGGTGCGGATAACCTGCTAGGCAAGCCTGTTATAGCGAAAGAAGCACCTAAGAAACGGACGAGGAAAAAGGCATGATGACGCTGACCGACCTTTGCAGGGAACTGCGCAACTATTTTGATACTGCCAGATACTATGATACCTTCACAATCGCCGATGGAATTATAAACCTTTCCGACATGCTAGCAGATAATTCCCTGCAGGACGGTCAGTATTTTCGTATAGTCGGTTCTGTATTTAATGACGGGGTATACAAATACCCCGCCGCAGAACTGACCGATGAGGTTTTTAGAGGTGCAGTGTGGGCTATGGCTGTACCCCGTGAGGTGGTGCTTTTGCTTGATGACATTAATAAATGGCTTGATACCTACGGCGCAGACTTGCAGAAGCCATATCAGAGCGAATCCTTTGGGGGGTACAGTTACACCTTAAAGGGTTCGCTTTCGGGCAGTTCAAGCACAGCGGCGGCAGGTGAGCCATGGAAAGCGCAGTTCTCGTCACGTTTGGCAAGGTGGAGAAAAATATGAGCCTACTTAGCGAAGCAATGACAGCGTGCACCCTGCTAGTAGAAAGAAAAGTGCAAGGCACAAGCGGCGGCTATACCCGCACATGGGTAGACGGTGACAAGTTTGATGCGGCTATTGTTTTCGATTCTTCCATGCAGGGGCGCAGGGCTGAAAAAGAGGGCGTGACAAGCCTTTACACCGTTACAACGGACAGGGGCAGGGTACTGTACTTTCATGATGTTTTCCGCAGGGAAAGCGATGGCAAGGTATTCCGTGTTACTTCGGACGGGGATGATCGTTTTACACCTGCAAGCGCAGGCTTAAATATGCGGCAGGTATCAGCAGAGGAGTGGAAGCTTACATGACAAAGGAAGAAGCCCTGTTTTCGTTCTGGTCTGGCTTTGGCCTGCCTGCTTACGATGAGCTAACAGTGCCGAAGGATGCTGAACTGCCTTATATCACGTATGAAAGCATTACGGATTCATTAGGCTTTACTGCGGATATGTCGGGGAGTATATGGTATCGCTCAACGGATTGGAGCGATATTGACAGCAAAAAGGACGAAATAGCCGCAAGTATCGGCTACGGACACAAGATTATAAAAATTGATGACGGTTATATGTACATCACTAAGGGAACACCGTTTGCACAGCGTATGTCTGATGATACGGACGATATGATACGCAGGGTACTGGTCAACCTTAATGTTGAATACTTAACCGCACATTAAGAGAGGAGCAACCATATGGGAGCATATACTGTAATCCCGCAGTCAACTTTTGACGAACTGCAGATGGATGCGGGCGTACTGCTTACTACGTTCGACCCGTCAAGTCCTACTGTAACGGATACGGCAATCGTTACTGCAACAACGGGCGGCATACAGGCCACCTGCACGCCGACCTTCAGCGACCTCGGCGAGGATGTAGACAACTGCCCAAACAATACCAAGGAACTGAAGCACCTTGATAGTTGGGAATGTAGGCTGACTACAACTGCACTCGGTACTGCGCCCGAAAAAATCAAGCTTGCACTTGGATGCGCAGACATTGACGGCACTGACAGCACTAAGATAGTACCCCGTGCCGACCTTGCGCAGACCGATTTCAGCAGTATTTGGTGGGTAGGCGACAGGGCTGACGGTGGCCTTGTGGCTGTGCAGTTGCTTAATGCACTGTCTACGGGCGGCTTCAGCCTGCAGACCACTAAGAACGGCAAGGGTCAGCTTTCCCTTGAGCTTACGGGGCACGTAAGTATTAACGCTCAGAAAACTGTGCCTATGGTTTTCTACAGCATCGAGGGACAGGGCAACTAACAACGTAAAAGGGTAAAGGAGATCTATAAGAATGAAAAATCTCGCAAACTGCAAACCGTCTGAATTTTTGAAGCAGATAAACAAGATTCGCAAAAGCGTGCAAAACTGGCTGAAGGTTACGGACATACTTGAAATTCGCAAACGTCTCCCGCAAGGTATGCCAGAACTGACAGCCGAATTGTCGCAAGCGGAAACCGAAGCGGTTAAAGCCAAGCGTGATGAAATGATGACGGAACAAATGCAGGCCAACCTGTCGGCGATATTGGACGCATTGCTTGATGACCATCCAGACGAAACACTTGAAGTGCTTGCGCTTTGTTGTTTCGTTGAACCAGAAAATGTCGATTCATACACCATCTCTCAATATTTGGAATCAATCAATGAGTTAATCAATGACAGGGCGGTGCGGGATTTTTTTACTTCGTTGATGTCTGCGGGGATGAGATAGACTTAGATTTCGCAGAAGCAATGAAGGGCATATCTATTAACCTAATGGAGTCGTTAGAAACCGAAGGAAGGGGCTATGTTACGGATACGTGCATAGCCTTTTTCCGAAATAAGTGCCATAAACAGGCCTTCGAAATCTATGTTACGGATGCCTTGAAAGCAATAGCGGACAATACCTGCAGGGCATACGGCGGCGGCACAATGAAACAACGCTTTGCCGATTACCTGCACCCGCAAAAGGTTAATGATAGCCCTGTACAAAGTGCTAGTGAGATCATTGCAGGCATTAAAGCAAAGGCGGACACGATAAGAGCAACAATAGAGGGGTAATAAATACATGAACGTATTTGACTTAGTTGCCAAGATTACCCTTGATACTAGTGAATACGATAAAACGCTTAAAGAAAAGGCTGATGAGATAGATAAAGGCGGCGGGGGCGGCATAAAAGGCGCACTCGGTAGCATAGCAAAGACAGGGGCTTTGGCCTTTGGTGCTGTGGGTACTGCCGCAGTATCTGCCGTATCTGTCTTAGCAAAGGCGGCTGTATCAAGCTATGCGGAGTATGAGCAGTTGTCGGGCGGTGTACAAAAGCTATTCGGTGAGCAGGCTTCTAAAACGGTTATGAAGTACGCACAGGAAGCGTACAAAACCGCAGGCATGTCTGCAAACGAGTACATGGAAACCGCTACGGGCTTCGCCGCATCGCTACTGCAATCGGTTGGCGGTGATTCGCAAAAGGCGGCACAGATAACGGACGTTGCAATGCGTTCAATGTCTGATAATGCCAATACTTTTGGTACTGATATAGAGTCAATTAAAGCAAGTTACCAAGGTTTTGCGAAACAGAACTACACCATGCTCGACAACTTGAAGCTCGGCTATGGTGGTACAAAAACCGAAATGGAGCGTCTTATTAAAGACGCGAATAAATACCGAAAAGCGCAGGGCAAAAACGCCGACCTTACTATTGACAGCTTTGCCGATATAGTAGAAGCCATCCAAACCGTACAGGAAGAGCAGGGCATAGCGGGCACAACATCCAAAGAAGCTATGACCACAATACAGGGTGCGGCTGATGCTACGAAATCGGCATGGCAAAACGTGCTAACTGCTATTGCGGGCGGTGGAAATCTAAAGTCCGCAATGAAAGGCCTTATCTCGTCTATCTTTGGAAGCGGTAACGGTGACGGCCTGCTTGCGCAGGTTATCCCACGCTTTAAAGAAGCGTTTAGCGGTATCGGGGAATTTATAACAGAGATTGCGCCTGTAGTGCAGGCAAAACTGCCGAAGGTTTTATCTGATTTAATACCTACGGCAATATCTGCGGCTAGTAACTTAGTCAGCGCAGTGGGTAAAGCCCTACCTGCGGCGTTAAGCGGCATATGGACAGCTATAAAAACGGCGTTCACTGATAATAAGGATTTGTTCGGGGAGCAGGGTAACAAACTGCTAACGGGCATAAAGGACGGGCTGTCAAACGCCTTGCCGCAGTTGGTTACAGCCATAGGCGGCATATTAACATCAATCGGCACATGGGTCACTGATAATTGGGATACCATCAAAACCAAAGGCGGCGAGATACTATCCGCACTTGGTGAGGGGTTATCTACTGCGGCTGAAACGATTGGTTCTAGCTTGTGGGGCATTATTACAGGTGTAGGCTCATGGATATATGAAAACCGTGACACCATCCTGCAAAAGGGCGGCGAGATACTGGACTACATTGTGGAAGGTATCGGCAACGCAGTGTCCAATATCGGCAACGGCCTGCTTGGACTTATATCTGCGGCGGCCTCTTGGATAATAGCGAATAAGGATGCAATACTGACCACAGGTAAAACTATTGTAACCTACATAATTAACGGCATAGTTGCGGCTGTGGTTAATATCGGGCAGGGCTTTGTATCGCTTGTATCCAATATTGCTTCTTGGGTGATGGCGCACAGCGGCGACCTGCTTGCAGTAGGCCAGAATATCCTTAGTTGGATTGTAGCGGGAATTAAGAAGTGGATTGAGGACATTAAAGCGGGCTTTGACAATACCGTTGCAAAAATCAAGGAAAAGATAGACAGCCTTGACTTCGGTGCTATTGGTCTGCAAATCATTACCAAAATTAAAAACGCCGTTGTTACATGGTTAAAAGGTATTGCGGCGGGCTTCCTTACATTGCCGTCAAAAATTGTTAGTTATATAAAGACTAATCTTAGTTTTTCTGGAGTAGGTAGCGCAATTATTAACGGCATTAAGAATACAATAACCGACAACGGATTAACCAAAAAAATAGTCGGTATTGTACAAGCCGCCGTAAATGCCGCAAAAAAAGTCATACCAAACTGGATAAAGAACGGCAAAGTTGAGGACTTTAATTATGGCGGTGATGTCGGAAACGGTTTTACCTATGCCAAGGCTATGCACAGGCCATACCTGTTCAACAGGGGCACGGTGTTCGGGCAGTACAAGGGTAAAGACCTTATTGCAGGCGAAGCAGGCGCAGAAATGCTATTGGGAACTACTACCCTTGAAAGCATGTTAAACGGCGCAGTTACAAACGGCATGAGCGCATCTATTGGGCAGTTGGGGCAGATGATACAGCAAGCACAGAGACCTGTGCAGGCGGGCGGCAATCCCGCTGTGGAAGCTGAGATACTTGCCACACTACAGGAGTATCTGCCAAGGCTGTCACAGCTTAAGGTAGTGCTTAATAGCGGCACGGTAGCGGGCGAACTTGCGGCAGGCGTAGACAGTGCGCTTGGTAGCGTATCGATGAACAAAGCGAGGTATAACGCAGGATGAGCAACAAGTATGAAACAAGGTACGGCGTAACCTTTAACGGACACCACAGTTTCCGTGACTACCATCTCCTGCCCACATCTGCGCCCATGATTACACCGCCAGAGGTGCAAACCTTCTACGTTAATGTAGCGGGCGCAGACGGTTCGCTTGATTTAACCGAAGTGCTTACAGGGTACGTTAACTATGGAGATCGTAAAGGGGAGTTCAACTTCCAGATATACGGCGACCGCAGTGATTGGTACAACGTGTACAACGAGATTGTGCATGATTTGCACGGCAAGCGGGCTGACGTGATACTGGACGAGGACGCTCAATACTACTACAAGGGCAGGCTGACAGTTGGAAATCCCACCTTCGGCAAGCATACGGCTAATATCAAGATAACAGGCGTATTCAGCAGTAACAGGTACGTACAGGATAGTTACAGCGGAAACGATTGGTTGTGGAATCCGTTTGATTTTGATAACGGCATAGCCCGTGAATACTATCAGATACGCATACGTAACAGCAAAACTATTACGCTGATAGGCTCGGAAATAATTGTTTGCCCTGTGTTTACGCTTGATTCTGGCTACTTAAGCCTTACAACGGGCGGCAATACCTACCAACTGCAGGCAGGGGATAATATCTTCCTTAACGTACTGCTTACGGAGAACAACCTTGATGTCACGTTCACGGGTAACGGGGTAGTTACTATCACGTACAGAATCGGGGGTGTTGATTAGTGTACAGCATTAAGGTAGACGGTCAGCTAATCTATGCGCCGCCCGTTATGGCTGACGGGTATATCGTGTACAAAGCCACTGTCAGCAAGGAACTGAACAAGGTGGACAGTTGCGAGTTTACCATCCCCACCACGGGCAAGGGCTACGACATAATTAACAAACTGCATAGCGTTATTACTGTATACGATGGCGATGAAAAGATATTTCACGGCAGGTGCTTAAGCATTACAGAGGACTTTTATAAGCAACGCAAGTTTTACTGTGAGGGGTGCTTGGGGTATTTATCCGACAGTATCCTGCGCCCCTACAGCTTCAGCACTGATACAGCGGGCAATATCTTTAAATACTACATCGAACAGCATAACGCCGTAGTGGACAGCCCGAAGCGGTTTATTGTGGGCGATATTAGCACCATGCAGAGTGATCAATTAGTCCGTGAATCCGAAATGTATCCCAATACAATGACGGAACTGCAGGATAAACTGATTGAAAACTACGGCGGGTATGTAGTACCCCGCTTTGCGGGTGACAAGATATACCTTGATTACAGGGCTACAAGCGGCGGCGACAATGGGCAGGTTATCCAGTTCGGCAAAAACCTGCTAGAGCTTGAAAAGTTTATTGATGCGTCCGAAGTAAAGACCGTGCTTGTGCCGCTTGGTGCTAATGATGGGGATAACGGGCACATAACTATTGAAGAGCTTATAGGCAGGGACTACATAGAATCAAGTAGCGGCATTGCACTATTTGGGCGCATAGAAGCCTGTGAGGTATGGGATGATATAACGATACCTGCAAACCTGCTAACAACGGCGCAGGCACGGCTACAGGAGTTAATAAGCGAATCCGTAACGCTTGAGCTGTCGGCTGTGGACTTATCCATGCTTGATGTTCAAGTGGACAAGATAAGGCTAGGCGAGTATAACAGAGTGCTTTCTGTTCCGCACGGGTTAGATGATTACTTCCAATGCACCCGCATAAAGTTGGATTTATTCGACCCTACGCAGAATATGTATACGTACGGATACCCACGGCCTACATTAACCGACAGCCTTAACCGTTATAGGCTTTCATAAAAGGGGGTAATTATGGCAGTAACAGAAACCATACAGGAAATACTGCAGGGCATTGATGACAGCCAGTACGGGCGTGATATGCGGCAGTACATCCACAAGGGCATACAGAAGTGTTATGAGGAAGGTTCTGCAGGTGAGACAGACCTTGTTGCAAGGGAACGTCTTGACGAGGTAGAAGCAACCCTTACTTCAAGCCTTACGGAAATGCAGGAAACATTAGATGAGGGGCTTGCAAATGGATTTGCAAACATTGCGCCAACAGAAAGCACAACCACAGCATCGCAGGCGTATGCGGTTGGTGACTATCTGATGTATAACAACAAACTGTACAAGGTAACAACCGCAATTATTTCGGGCGGCACGATTGAGGTTGGAACAAATGTTGTGGAGTCAACCGTTGCTGAATCAATGAAAAAATCAAATGCTTCTGGAGTGTTGAATACACAGCAATTTCGTCCGTCCACATCATCAACAGGAACAAAGAATGGTACTAAGATATACCTGTCAAAGGGTACATATCTTGTGCAAATACGTTCAAGCCTTTCGTCCACATCTACAGCAGAAGTAGATAGTTTGGCCATGTTTAAAACTGGAGACATGTCAGAAGACATACTGTGCGGAGATACGCTGAACTCGTCTGGTGGCATGAGTGGATTTGCCCAATTAATGGATATACAAATAGTTGAGGCAACATCTGATAATTCCTACGTTTACCCAAGGGCTGTTCTGCGAACTGGAACAAATTACTCGCAATATTCTATAAATCTGTTTGTGGTGAAAATTGGATGAATTACACCAAGATAACAAAAACACAATTTGATGAGATGCAACTCAATGCAGGGGTGCTGTTATGGCGGTTTAACCCGCACGCCCCTGCAATGCAGGACAGCGACATTGTATGCGCCACTGTGGGCGGATTTGGGCTTAATGCTGTGCCAAAGATTGAGGACACAGGACAGAACGTGTACATGATGCCGCCCAATACCTTAGAGATGCAAAAGGTTACGGGGTGGGAAGTAGAGGTGAACTTCTCCACAATTAGCACAAGTGCGGCATTAATTAAGCTTTTGCTAGGTGCGGCAGATATGGGCGCAAGCATAACCCCACGGGATACCCTGCAGGATGAAGATTTTACAGACCTGTGGTGGGTTGGAGATCGTTTAGACGGCGGGCTTGTGGCAGTGCACCTGCACGATGTGCTTTCAGAAGATGGCATAAGCTATACATCCGCTAAAAACGCAATGGGCGGCATTGATGTACACATGACCGCCCACACATCACTGTTTACTGAGGTTATACCGTTTGAAATCTACAGTGTTGAAGGCAGGCCTATGTTTAATATTGAAAGCTATATGCACCTTATGGCCTACAACATTGAAAACGCCGACCGATTTACGGTGGATACAAACACGGGTCAGCTAGTAATAACCGATTCGGGCGAGTATGGGTATCATATCAACACAAGCACAGGACATATGGAGATCACTACATGAGGTATCAGCGAATAACAAACAGGGGCGAACCGATTATTTTAGGATACAGGGGTGAAAATAACGCTACGCAGGTATCCTATGACATTCCCAATGATTGGACGCAGGGGGAAGTGCAGTTACGTGTGGTGCGGCACGGGGAGACGGACGCATATGTACCTACAGAAGGCTTTGAAATCGTGGACGGTGTTGCTTATTGGCTAGTATCGTCAACCGATACCGCCATAACAGGCGAAGGGGTGGCGCAGTATTGCTGTATGGATAACGGCAAGATAATCAAATCTGCCACCTTTACCACAATAGTTAAGCCTTCAGCGGATAATAACGAAACACCCGTTGAGCCGCCCGAAAAGGGCTTAATTGAAGCCGCATTGGAACAGGCAAGCAAGGCCGCAAGCACAGCGGCGCAAGCCGTTACAGGGGCAAATACGGCGGCACAGCAGGCATTGCAGGCACAGCAGGCGGCTGAGGTAGCGGCACAGGTGGCGCAGGGTGCTATTTATGATTGGTTTACCCTGCAGGTAGATGAAAGCACGGGGCGGCTTTTGGTTACAGAGAACGAAAGGGGGGTATAAATGGCAACATATAATGCGGGTATTGTTACCGCATACGGTGCGGCGGTACAGGGTGGCTATACGGGTACATATGAGCAGTTTTGTACCATGCAGGCACACTTTGCCGAAAATGCGGCGGCGGCACAGGATGCGGCGCAAAGGGCAGAGCAGGCGGCGGCAACTTTAACCATAGATGCAACATTAACCCACGCAGGACAGGCGGCTGATGCTAAGAAAGCGGGGGATGAAATAAGTGCAGTAAAGGACGGTTTAACTGCGGTTGAGGATGATGTAGCGGATGTAAAGGAAGAATATGTCGAGTTATCTTCGTCAGATTTTGTGAACGGTGTATATTTGAATGGGGTGCTAGCTCCGACAGATAAGCGCATATGCACACCTATAACATATTCTGTATACGCCGGTGATAAGATCGTAATCACATCAACTGACCATCAGATAGAATGGGATATTTTAAATAGCAATAAGGCGGTTAGTAGCTTTGGATGGGCAACCGTTGCAACAGAAACAACATTTATTGTACCGACCAACGGTAAGCTTGCGGTTGAAATGCGAAATTCTAATGATTCCGCAATATCTCCGAATGATTATGACGCAACTATAAAAATATATCATACTGTGAGACATCATGCCGACAGGGGCGCAGAAGCAGACATACAGTCTAAATTGAATCTGAACGGTTTAAAGATTGTTAATGATGGTTCTGCTACATCTGCTCTGTCTATGATGAACGGAAAATACATCAATACGTCTGGGGCAACAGTAACAAACGGAAATACCACACTTGCAATCAGTGATTTCGTTCAGATTGATCCTTATGTGTCAAAAATTTCGTACACACATAAAGCGCCGGTGACGGTTATTATGTATTCCATTAATTTTTACGATGCTGATTATACATGGCTTGGTGGAAGTAATGACGCCGAAATATTGGCAACCGATTTTCCCGTTGGAACAAAGTACGCTGTCATTTGTGACTATGATTCAACATCTGCGCATGATACATGTACCGTTACACTGTACGGTTTTGAGAGGATAGATGATATCGCTGACAGTGTATCAAGAATAGCGGAATCAACCGCACTTGATACGGATGTTCTGAATCCCGATGTTTTTATTGATAAGTCAGTTGTAAAGAACACAAATATCAACTACACTACCGGAAATGCAGACTCTAACGCTTCGTTTTTCGCCTGCAATTATATAGCGGTAGATGCGGAAACAACGTATCACGTAATGCGGAACAACAACAAATTAAGCTCAACCGGGAACCTTGCATTCTACAATTCAAACAAGGCATATATAAGTGGTCAGCAATCAATATGGTCTGATTGGACTACGCCGGCAGGGTGCGCTTATGTACGGTTTAGCGTGTATGTTGGATCATATACACAGGATACGGCATCATTTGACGGTGTTGTTATCGTCAAAGGTGCTTCTGCTTCAGCGGTTAATAGCATATCAATGTTTAAATCTGCTCAGTTTAGTCCACTTTATGGCAAGAAGTGGGTTGGAATCGGTGACAGTTTAACCGAGGTTAATGCAAGAGCAGATTTGCGCTATTGGAACTACATTGTTCAACCGTATGGGATGACTTTCGTCAACTTCGGGGTAGGTGGTACAGGGTACATTAACAGACAAAATGAATCAAAGGCATTTTATCAGAGGGCATTAAACATTGATACAGATGCTGATGTAATTACAGTATTCGGTGGAGTTAATGATTGCCTGTTCGCATCTGCAAGCATGGGAGAACCAACAGACACCGGAACAACGACTTGGTGCGGATGTGTAAATGCACTTATCGATAATATTAGAAGCCTTTATTCATATGCGCCGATTGGCATCATAAGCCCACTTCCTTGCGATTGGGTGGACGGAAATAACGAAACACAATATGATACTCAACTTCCGAGCGACACAACATGTAGAATGTCGATGTTCGTTGATAAGTTAAAAACCATCTGTGCATTAAGGGGTGTTCCGTTCCTTGACCTGTTCCATACAAGCGGAATGATGCCAAATAATAGTTCGTTCAACGAAAAATATTATAGTTGCGGTGATGCGCGAACAGGTGACGGTCTTCATCCGAATAGCGCCGGACACAAACTGTTTTACCGCAAGATCGAAAAGTTTATTGAAACATTACTGGCTGAGTAAGAAACTCTGTCGAAGCCACAGCAGAATTGTGGAGGAGTGGTAAATCTGCGTTAAAGGGCAATTTAACTAAGTATTACGACTAACTTAAAGGGTGCTTTACGTAACGTAGCACTGTACTGTAACGTGTTATAATGTACTATATTATTGTTGTTGTATGGAGGTTAAATGATAACAATTAAGAAACATACAGAAGGCGATACAAGAGTCGCAGAAGGTGTGCCTACAATCGAGGATTTCAATTCTGCCAATTATGATCACGTTGATGATGTGAAAAAACTTGCAAATCAGTT
>Ga0326512_10000457_pt1 | contig 36129 bp, 44 predicted proteins | sample 1_2617_0518_D_FD_203652 | JGI IMG/M metagenome (GOLD analysis project Ga0326512, IMG submission 203652) | Bovine rumen microbial communities from UC Davis, California, United States - 1_2617_0518 | ecosystem: Host-associated > Mammals > Digestive system > Stomach > Rumen | place: USA... | reverse complement strand
AGCAGAGGATAGCGGTTTCAGCTATACTGGTGGTACTCCATCTGTAGAGCGTTATCGTATTCACGGTCTTTCTGCTCCTTGGGCATCTAAGATGACTCCTGGTGATGCAGAGGTAAACCTGTTCATCCCTCAGGTAACAAAGGCTCTGCTTGAGCTGTTCGGTTTCACTGCAGCAACTGCAAGTGCAACTCTTCTGAACAAGAGTTGGAAAGGAACTAAGTTCTCAGAAGCTCCTCACGAGGTACTGTTGGGCGTAGCAGCTATCAACCGTACCGTTGACCAGCTGTTCGCTATCAAGAAGATCAAGGTTCTCGCATCTCTCATCTTTGATGATGCTAACAGTGCAAAGCCAATCGGTATCCAGCTGACAGGTGCTGCCGCTGCAGGTTCTGACGCTGACGCTCTGGGTATCTTCGAGGTAGACGAGTCTTCTCCTTCTAGCTAAGACTCTCTATAAAAAGAGACTGTTTAAGTGATTGATAAGTGGCGGGCAGTCTGAAACTACCTGCCACTCATTTTTAATAAAAACTAAAAACTTATGCGACCAATCGACATCGTTGTTCCAATGGTATTTTCCTCTGACAAGGTTTGGTTAGAGAAATACAAGAGAATCTGTTCTGCAAGAGGCATGGCTGCAAATATAGACGCTCGTGTCCGTTCATGGGGTCTTGAGAAGTATTTCTTCCGTGGAATAGCTCAGTTCATGCCTTGGGTGAGAAAGATTCATCTTATCCTTGAAAGCGAGTCTCAGATCCCTGAGTGGCTGAATACTGATGAGGTACATATCGTATATCATTCTGACATCATGCCGAAGGATATGCTGCCCACCTATAATTCACAGGCTATAGAGATGTGGTTGCATAATATTGAAGGTCTGTCACAGATGTTCATCTATGCAAACGACGATATGATTGCTTGCTCTGAGATGAAGGTGACGGATTTCTTCTATTATGGTAAGCCTGTCATCCATTGTGAGGAGAAGTACTATGATGACCTGTCGAGTATCTTCCGCACAGTCTGCAGACGAACACTTGATTTGGTGGCAAAGGATGCAGGTGTGACATTTGACGATGGTATTCTGTTGAAGGACGGACATTCTTATGCTCCTATGCTTCTGAGGACTTTGAATACATCTGTTGAGAGGTTCGGGAAGGAGATGCGTGAGAGCTGTTCACGATTCAGACAGAGTACTAACCTGATTCAATATCTATATACCTATATGCAGTGGTTAAGCGGATTCAAGGTTGATGGACATCACGTTCACCACATGTTCACTTTAAACACTGATCCTGAGAAGATAAAGAATATCTTGCAGTCGGGCGAGGCTGGCGTTTGCTGCTTCAATGATACAGGTGATGGTGATTGGAAGGTAATGGGCAGGATTATCCGCGAGGAGTTGGAGAAGTTTATGCCTGAGAAGTGTAAATATGAAATTCAGTAAATTATGCAGAAAGAACCAAAGATTGAACAACCGTCAATAGAGGCACAGAGAAACTATACCTCTATCAGAGACAATGATGCAACGATTGTTGAAATACTTGGAACAAACAAGAAGTACAAGATACGTTGGATGAAGAACGGTCAGATTGACCGTCTGTCTCGTTTGCTGATTCGTAAGGGAGACACAGACAACGAGGATGGTACAAAGGATAATGCGCTTGATTCTATCGTCGAGGATTCAAAGCTTGCTTGCAAGGCTGCAGCTATTATGATACTCGATGGCTATTGGAAGCTGAAGTTCCGTTATTGGTATCTGTGGAGATGGTTCTATTACATCCGTCAGTACGATAATGTCCAGCTTCAGGCTTTATTGGAAGAAGGCAAAAAAAAAATTCCGCTAGTTCAGTTCTTAGCGACTACCATGTTACTGACAGGGGCAAAGGCTACGCTGATGAACATGAGGACGGAAGAAGCCGAGCATACCCTTCAAGAACTCGCTTCGGTGCAGCCTCAGGAGACGGAAAGTCAAGACAATGGCTGATGATGCCCCGCGATTTCCTTTTCGGAACGATACGAGTACCGATGTGGGATTATTATTGGGGATTAACTGCAGCACAGGTCGAGCTTCTTACCATTGACCAACCGATAGTTGTCTACAAGGCTGACAAGAACAAAGAGAAGCCATGGAAGGATGGTACTGTCAGCAGGAAGTATGCTGATGATCAGTATAAGAAGTGGCTTGAGGGTAAGAAGAAGCGCGATAAGGAAGGTAAGACCTTCAATATGCATAAGATCTACGAGAACGGTAAGAAAGTAGATATGAACGAATTCCTCAAGACAGGGGAGAAGAAAGAAATATAAAAAGCCAGGGGACGAAAAATCCCCCGACTTTTACAAAAAGAGCACTTTTCGTTCATCTCACAATGCAGGATAAAGACCATCAAGAAATAATGAACGCACTAAACGAATTGAAAATAAAGGCAGATAAGAATAATCATTCTTTCGCCTTAGATCTTGCTGCAAATTTCATAGGTAATAGTGCGTGGGATACGTTGCTTTTCTTGGGTAAATCATTTTTCTGGAAACTTTAACCTACACAATGCCGTGTTGGTTGCTGGTGGCGGTCATTTTGACTGTCACCCATTCTGTTTTGCAATGTGTTTTCAAATATATCCGTCTGTTTATAAGTGTTTTAGTTGCTTCTGTTTGATGAATTATTATTTTTGCGAAAAATAATAAACAACACAAAACTTGACGGTTATGCCAAATAGATTAATGTTTGAAGTCGGCGTAAAAGAAGTCGATAAGAAAATAAGCGAACTGCGTAAGGAGTTTGATAGCTTCGAGGCAAAATATGGACAGCAGGGGATACAGGTAAAACTTAACCTGCAAGGTGCTATAGGAGATGTCCAAGCATTAATTGATGCTTTGAAGAATGTTGGCGATACCTCTAAATTAAAACAATATGAAGAGGAGATTGCTAAACTAAAGAAGCAGATTGATGCTTTGCAAACTACAGCAAGTGGCACAGGAAGTAGTACTGCAGCAGGAGTCGATAAGACAACTAAATCTGTAAATACTGCTATTAATAGAATTGATTATTTTCTAAACCTGTTGAAGGACGTAAAAAACTCATCCACAAACTTTGGTGATGTGGGTTTTGATACAACAAGGCTTGATGTTATTTTTGATAAGCTCTTAAAAATAAGACAGGAGCTGCAGTTGGTTAAGGATAATAACGGACTTCATCCTGCAAGTGAAAAGACTGCTAACCAATTATTAAGTGAGGCAAATGTATCAGGAATCGAGAGAAACCTGAGAATGGAGCTTTCTTACTATAAGCAGATTGGGACAGAGTTCGAGAAAATCGAGAAACTGAAAGCCGGTCTGCAGAATGTTCTTGGCGGCATTACCGACCCAGCAAAACAGCAGGAGATTCGTCAGACTATAACAAATCTTGAGAACTTGCAAGGATTAGTTACCCGCATGGGTACAAACGACGCAAGATTTATCTTTGGTGGCAAGGAATATAAGGACAATATGGCTAATGCTAATGTCTTGCTCAAGGAAAGTGTCAGCAATGTCAAGGCTTATGAGAAGGCACAACAGAAAGCCGCTACAGAAGAGCAGAAGAGCGTAAATCAGGCTGCAATCCAATGGGAGAAGCTAGGTGTTAAGATTCGCGACCTGCAGGCTCTCCGTGATAAAGGCGTTAAGCTTGGTCTTGATCCTACAGAGATAAACAACTATATCAAGCAGATTGCTAAGTTGAGAGCCGAATTATACAATATAAAGAATGGTGTAAATAATGGCAAATCTCAAGGCTTATTCGGTCTGCAGAGTGGTTTATATACGAACCAACTCTTAGCTAATGCCAACGTCCAGAAACCATTTATACTAGGTCAGGAGGCTGCTGCAAAGTTTAGCTCAGAAGTCAAGACAGCAACAGCAAATATTACCCAACTTACTGATTCAGAACAACGTTTAGCAAATGCTATTAAAGGAACTTCTGATTCTATGCGTGGTCAGTCTCAGGTGTTGAGTGACCTGAAGACGATGGCTTTGCAGTATCTTTCGTTATGGGGTGCTCAGAGTTTTGTGAATAATATCATCGAAACTGGTGGTTTGTTGGAACAACAACGTTTATCTCTGAGTGCTATTCTTGGTGATATGGGTAAGGCTCAGACTTTGTTCAATCAAATTAAGGTGATGGCATTGAAATCGCCATTCGGAGTAGTCGAGTTAGATAAGATGTCGAAACAATTGGCTGCGTACTCTTTTGAATACGAAGAGCTGTTTGATTGGACAAAACGCCTTGCTGATATATCTGCTGCTACAGGAACGAGTGTTGACCGTCTTGCTTTAGCTCTTGGACACGTCCGTTCTGAGGGTGCGCTTTCAGGATACACTTTACGTCAGTTTGCTATGGCTAATGTTCCTGTATTGCGTATGCTTTCTGAGAATCTTGGAATATCATCAAAGGAAGTACGTGAACGTGTAAGAAAAAAAGAGGTTAGTGCAGAGGATGTACAGGATATCTTAAAGCAGTTGACCGATGATGGCGGTATGTTTGCCAACGCCCAAGAAACAATGTCTGAGGCTCTTAACGCCAAATTCAAGAACCTGCGAGATGCATTTGATATAATGTATGGTGAAATCGCTGAGAGTGGAATTGGTGATAAATTAAAAGAACTCGCTGTTATATTGACCAACGGAGCAAAACATTGGGGGCGATTAGCTAACGATATTAAAGATATTGCTATTGCTTTCGGTATATGTAAGGTCGCTATACTGATGTATAACAATGCACTAGGTAAGGGTACAGCACTTACTTTAAAGAGTGCAATGACCGCAAAACAAAAGGAAATAGCCAATTTGCAGTTAACTGCAAGCTATCGTGATTTGAGTATAGCAGAACTCAGAACAATGGCTAACGCAGGTAAGTTGAATGCAACAAATCTTTCCACTTTGTTGTCAACTAAGAAACTTACTTATGCGGAATTGGAACGAGCAGTGGCTTTAGGTAAGGTTGATAAAGCGACTGCCATGTCAGCTTTGCGGATGCAAGGTATGTACAAACAAATGAACCTATTAAGACAGGTAGCACCATTGCAAGGCTGGGCGAGAATGTGGGCTATTGTTTCGTATAATATTAAATTGGCTGGTTTGGCGTTAAAGTCATTCTTAATATCCATAGCCCCTTTATTGGCACTTACTGCTGCTTTTGAAATTTGGAATAGACGTTCAGAGCAAAAAGATAATGCAAAGGATATGGCTAAAAACATGGCTGGTAATGCTCGTGGACGTGAGGCATACGAAATGCGTGATTCTCTTGCTGATTCGAGAAAACTTAGTACAGAAGCTTTGAAGCAGAATATCACAGAGATGCAAAACGCTTTGGTAGCTGCCAACGCCTATACTAAGGAGCTGAAAAACCAAGTAGAGGCTACGGAAGATCTTGCAAAGAAATATGATTTGTTGAAAGCTAAAATTGGAGAAGTTTCTGATGCTTATGAGGAACAAAAAAATTCTCAAGAAGCTATGATGAATGAGGCATGGGATGTTGGCGGTGGTTTCTTGTCAGACAATATGTTGGAAGATACTAAACAGTTTGATATCGCTATGTCTGAATATCAGAAAAAACTTACTATAGCAAGTAAACAGATAAAAGGCTTTTTGTCTGATTGGTTACGCAACCAAGGAGAGTTTAAGGATGAGTTTGCTACTATGACAGGTAAGCAGATTTTTGAGTCAATATCTAAGGAAATGCAGGAAGCTTTTCTCAATTATGCATGGAACGCAAAAGGTCTAGATGATGTTACAAATGATATGCTCAGAGAAATCTCTCGTGCCTACAATAAAGTAGGTGATAAGTTATCTGAGATGCGTGGAGACCAGGGAGAAGAGTTTGCTTCTGTTATGAAAGCTATGTACGAGGAGGCGTTTAAGGTTGACCTCGACAAAGCAAAAGATGAACAGAAGATAGCTTTTGACAAATGGTTGAGAGAAACACTTGCTCGTGCCGAAGGCTTGTCTAATGATGCAAAAGAGGCTCTTAGGAATATTGTCATTGACTTCACAATCAAACTTGTACCTCATTATCAGGTTGAAAAGCCTCAGACAGCCGAAGATATAATCAATCAACAGATTGGTGATAACAAATGGTTGAGCGGATTCTTTGGAAGACAGGAAACAGGTACAAACTTATGGACTGTAGAGACTGCACAAAAAGAGGTGAAAAGGTACAAGAAACTCTTTGGAGATATTTCTCTAAGTAACTTGGATACAGCTCCGAAGAAACTTAACACCTTACTTGACGGATTGGAAGAGACAAAGAAAAATCTCCAAAACACATTAAAAGACGGTCTGCTTGGTAAGGATGAACGTGCTGCTATAAATACGCAGTTGAATGAAGCTACTCAGTCTATAGAATTGGCAGAAAAAGCTCTAAAGGATGTTGGCGGAAAACGTAAGCGTAAGGGTGAAAAGAGCGGCAAGAAGAATGTAGATAATGAACGTGCTAAAGCTATTAGAGAGGAGATGCGCATAATGAAGGAAGCTGCTGATGCCTTTCAATATTGGCGCGAGAAAGTAGGTGACACTGCAGCATGGGATCATGTTGAGGAAGAATTTGGCGATGTTCTTAATAGAATAGATGTAACGGCTAAAAATATTAAAGATTTACGTGGAAACATAGAGGGATTATCACCGAAAATCGCTAAAATAAAAGATAAAAAAGTTCAAAATGAGACTTACAAGGAGCAGGCTAAAGAGTTGTCTCAAATTAATCGTAGAGACTTTGAAAAAACTACAGAGGAGTTTGCTTCAAAAGTTCAGATAGAACTCGATTCACTTACAAGAGCATGGGAGGTTTTTAATAATGTTCGCGCGTCTACAGGAGACGTTGAGCTTGCTGTTCGTATTAGCGGTGCTGATTACCAAGGTGGAAAGACACGTAATTTGGCAGATGCATTGCGTGAGAAGATACAGAAGGACTTTGATGCTGCAGGTGGCGGAATTGCTTTTAATCCGTATCTTTCTGATAAGGATATTCAGGAGAGTATACAGAAAGCTATGCCTCAAGCAAGTGAAAAGCAAATCAAAGGATTTATCGAGGAGTATAAGAAATGGCGTGATCTTCAGCGTGACGTGTTAAAGGCAGATATACAGACTTTCTCACAACTGTTGGGTAAAGCAGAAGATTATGAGTCTGTTATCGCAAGAATAAATAGTAATTATTCGGTGCAAAAGGAAAGCCTTGATAATTTGCTTAATGATTATCTTAGTGGTAAGACTGACGAAAAGGGAAATCGTTTAGGTATAACTCCAGATGAATATTTGAAGGCATTAGGATTGTTAGATGCAAGCACGGATCTTGAGAAGTTCAAGCAGTCTTCTGATTATATAAACCTGATGAACAACTCATTGGGTATGACTGCCAATGCTGTAGAAGAAGCAGCAGACGCTTTAAAGATTAAATTAGGAGTCGCACTAAAAAATAATGCTATTTCAGCGAAGGACTATGCTGATGAAATGGCAAAGCTTGAAGATATTCTCAGAAAATACGATGCTAATGGGTTGTTTGGAAAGAACACAGCTTTCGCCTCTTATATCACAGGAGGTATGCAGGGAGTCATTCAGAACTACACAGACAGAGAACAAGCAAGGCGAACTGTATTGGCTAATGCTAAAAAGTCGGAAGAAGAGATTGAGAATGATGCTCTTATTAAGAAGTACAAAAAGGTTCAGGATGCGCTATCGAAATTTGCAAACGGACTGAACTCCGCTTCTGCTACCATTGATTTCTTCGCTGGTATCCTTCAAGGATTTGGTGATGCAGCACAGCAACTCTCCGATATGTTTGATGCTCTAGGAGATTCAGATGCAGCTGATACAATGAGCGACATTGCTGATTCAATAGGCGCAATAACAAGTGGGGCGCAGTCTTTGAGTTCTGGTTTGAGGGCTGCTGTAAATGGAGATGTTGGAGGACTTGTATCTGGTGTTGTTGGAACTATCACTTCCCCGATAACTGCTTTTGCAATGCTTAATGACAAAAAGCATGAGCGTCGTATTCAGGATTTGAAGAAAGAGATTACCAAGATTGATAATACTTTAAATACTATCAAGTCTTTACGTGAGCGTGAATTAGGTTATGACAAGGGAAATTTGCGCAGGCAATTGTTAGAACAATACAAGTCACAGGAAGTTACAAGTAGTCTTTTTGGAAATAAGATATCTCTTACTCCTACGACCTCTGCTATGGCAGAATATTATGGTCGTTTTAACGGTGGTAATGGTTATTCTCAGGAGTACAATGCTTTAATTGAGACTCGTAAGAAGTACATGGAAATGTACGACGAGGAGAATTCTAAAAAGAAAAAGTCTCAGGATGCTCTTGAGGAATACAAAACCAATATTGCTGCACTTGATGAGCAGATAATGTTCTTCACTCAGGATCTAGCAAAGGAACTCTGGAGTATTGATATCCAAGGATGGGCAGAACAGATTGGTGACGCTCTGTGGACTGCATTTGAAAATGGCGAAGATGCTGTTGAAGCATTTGGCGATACTGCAAGGGATATCATCTCTAATGTCGCAAAGGATATGTGGCAGCTGAGTATCCTGAAGCCATTGTTCAAAGAGTTGCAAGAAACTCTGTTCGGACAGTACAAGGATGGTAAATATACAGGCGGCACTATCAAGTATGACAGCAACGGCAATATCGATATGCAGGCAAGTGAGCAGCCAACATTGGAAGCACTTGGTCAGTTCTTCGGAAAGAATGGTGTTTATCAGCAGGCTATTGAGGGAGGTCAGCAGTTCTACGAATGGGTTCAGAAGATTACAGGAATCGACCTGAGTAAGGATAGCTCAAGTAGTGCTTCTAATTCTATCAAGAGTATTACCGAGCAGACAGCAGACTTGCTGGCAGCATACCTCAATGCCACAAGAGCGTCCGTCGCTAAGATTGAGATTATGCAGGCTGAGTATCTACCGATGTACTACGAGGCGATGACACGAGGAAATTCTAGTTTGGCAAACATCGAGAATCATACTGCAGCAATCATGCGTAGTAATGATGCTATTAAGGATTCTGTTGAGAGCCTATATAATGATTTCCATGGATTACGAACTACGGCATGGAAGATGCCAATAGCATAAATTATTAGGAGTAGTTAAAAGCTACTCCTTTTTTTCGGTTTTTTGTAAGGATAAGTTTCAATATTCAAGAACTGAAAAGCTTCACTGTCGTTAAAAACCTTCTTTTTTAGTATTATCCTTCCTTCTGGAATAGAAGAATTAACTATTTCCCATCCTCTTTTTGACATATAGGTCATAAATTCAGCAAGACTCCAAAATACAATAACATCCTTATTGTCGTCAGTTAATATATAGTGCTTTCGTGTTAAATCTTTGCCTGTAAAGAATATTTTTATTTCTCCTCCTAAAACGGCTGCGTCAATGTAGTAATCATAAGGCTCTCCTGGTTTGTCTACTCTTTGAGCTTGAATGCCTAAACAAACCGATAGTATAATAAATACGAAAATCTTCCTCATAATAATTTGTTTTTAAGTTATGTTGCAAAGATAGAAAATAGGGAAATAGGTTGTTTCTCAGGAAGCTAAAAGTTAACCATTTTTAGGATTAGATTTCAATAAAGTACTATTAGTGGTGGAATAAAACCATTTTTTTTATTGAAGAAAGTAAATTTAGATTTTTGCGATTTTCGTGAATTGATTCCTATGGAAGAAAAAGAATGTCTATCTTTGCATACGGTTTTTCATAAATAAAGGATTTTTAGTTATAATTTGGTCTATTTAAGAGCTGGCTGTGAAGTTAGCTCTTTTCTTATGCACAAAATTAAATGCCTATCTTCACAGACAAGCATTTAACTTTTAACCTTATGAAAATAACTAAAAACCTAAAGATTAACTAAAAATATTACTACTAACCAAAACAAACTAGAATTATGAATTTACTAAAATGCCTTTATTGTGCAAAGATATGCACTGATTATATATATTGTGTTTGTGTTGTCTATTTTCTTTTAAAATTTCTAAGAACGTGTTGCTTGAAGATAGTCGAACTCCTCTTTGATAGTCACGCAGCCTTCTCTTTTAACCTTTGTTCCAGTAGAATGTCTGATGACCGTACACTTGCTTACGAGGTCGGTAAACACATCTGCTTCTGCATCATCGAAGAGGTGGATAATCATAAACGCTCCGTATTTGCATTCGACTTTTGCTTTAGACTTGTCCATCACCCAAACGTTACAGGCGTGAGGACGGAAAGAATAGCGTATGATTGTTGAGCTGTTACCGATAAGTACGAAGTTTCTCAGGTAGATTAAGCGGCGTGTTTCAGGATTGCGAACCGGATAGGAGCGGATATCATCAATGAGGATGCCGTTCTCACGAAGGAGTTCCTGGCTGAAATGGTGCTGGATGAATGATTTTGTCGGCCATCTTCTTTCTATGCAGAAATCCAAGCCAGATAAGAACTTGGTTATCAGATCCTGTTTCGTTGTTTCTTCATTCCATTCGTTAAACCATTGGTCACATAGTCCTAAACGTCTTGCGTCGGTTCTTAGTATTTTGCTTAATTCTTTATCAGTCATTTGTATAGGTTTTTAAATTTTGCACAAATTTACTGACAAAATAGGTGTTTGCAATATGTTTTCAGATTTTTTCTTCATTTTCGACTAATCTTTCTTCAAAAAACTTTATAACTCAATATCTTCGCAGCAAAGAACTAAGCGATGACATATTATAAGCTTCTAATACAACAACAGACATACAATGGCTCGACATACTCAGATGTAGGAAATGTCGTTGATACTCTTGCAAGCTATCACATGGCTTGTCAGGAAATGCCATTCAAGCATCTGCCAGAGCTGAAGGATTTGCCAAAGCGCGAATGGAACGACGAAAGCGGTGAGGATGTGTATATTCCTCTCGATGGAGTCAAGTTCAAGGCTTATGACTTGGATGTTAAGTTCCTGTATGTCGGCACAAAAGAAGCTATCTCAACAGACTTGAAGAATTTTATTGACTTCCTGTATGGCAGAAACGATGGTGGAGCTGCCCTGATGTCGATGTATGACGAATACACCAAGTCGGGTAGGAGAGGGATGTACGTTACCAAGGTGGATAACGAACTCTTCTTCTTCAATGACGCGAGTATAGATGCCATTGCTGAGTTCAAGGTAACTTTCAGAGTCACAGACCCTGTGAAGAATATGAAGTACGCTAACAACAAGATTGTAGTAGATGAGTAGATTCACGATATATAGCACCACAGGAACTGCCAAGACTGAGGTTGAGGTGTTGGAGTTGCATGACGAATGGATGGCTGAGTGCTTTGTTACCGTAACGGTAAAGAGCGAAGAGCCAATCGATTTCGTTATTGGTGACTATATTATCTATCGTGACGAGAAATATGCCATTGACTACGATCCAACTGTCATCAAGAAGGCAAGACGTGGTTCTTATGGAGAGGGTTTCGTCTATGACAACATCAAGTTTGCCCACGATGCTCAGAGTAAGATTGTCCGTTGTGACTTTACTGACATCGTTCTTTCTCCTGATAGTGAGACAAACAAGATTCACTATTCGTCGCTGCCTACATTCCCCTTCTATTGTGCAAGTGTTGATGACCTGCTCGATAGAGTACAGGCTTGCTTGGAGGAACTTTATCCAGGACAATTCGTTATCATCGGATTGAATTCTATCCGCAATAAGGAGCGTGGTCAGGCTGTAGGACGCAGACAGGAGTTTATTGATGCCTACAAGAAATATATCGACCCTGCCTACATTCCAAGTGGACAGGAGGCAACAGATCCTTACGGAAAGCAGGATGTTGCTGAGACAGTTGATAACATCTCTTGTTGGGATGCTCTCGTTAAGATTCACGACGATTTCGACCTGAACTTCATACAGAGAGGTTACGTCGTCGTTGCAGGTACAAACGGAGCATTGACAGCATCTACCTTCCGCTACGGCAAGGGAAACGGACTCTATGAGCTTGAGCGTATCAGTGACAGCAGCAAGCAGATTGTAACACGTCTGCGTGGATATGGAAACACCACTAATCTGCCTTCGCGCTACTATGCTAACCTGAATATGCAAGTATTCGGAGATGCAATGATAGCAGGTGACGGAGGTACGACTATAGACTTGAATTATCGCAAGGATTATTTCCTTGAGATATCTCCTGCAGGTGAATCAACGCTGACAGTTAAGATAGGAGATGTCGAGTATCCTAATAGTGTTGTCAGAATCAATGGCACGAATGGTAAGACGATTGTAAGTCTTATCTCCTCTTCCGACCACATTGCAGTAGGCGCAAGGGTATATTTCCTTGATGGTGTAAATAAGGATGCTTTCCCTGTATCTAACAGAGATTATGCAACTGACAACCTGCCTGATAACATGGCGGTTTCTCGCCTGATGCTTCCTGGATTCCCTAATCAGTCTTTGGATGCCTGGGTAGAGGCACATATCAACGATGATGACAAGGATTGGCTTCGCGCTGCAGTAACTGCGGGTTTCGAGTTTTCTACCAATAAGTACAGACCGTATATCGACTCACCCAATAAGAGTGTGTACGATATCCGTCCAGCATCAATCTATTTCGATGGCTCTGATGAGACAGATGATATTTATCCTACCATCGAGGAGATGGAGTATCAAGGTCATCGCATCGATCAGGTCGTAGAGGCAGAGCAGATTACCGACAACGGAGTGTTCACGAAAGAAGGTGATATCCCTAACTTCAAGATAACACTTCCTGACTTGGGATTCAATCTTTTGGAGTACTACGAGGATGGTGCAAGCATTGACATGAAGAGTGGTATGTGCGGAGCGCGTTCTTTCGAGTTTGCAAAGAAGCCTACCCGCGATGCTCAGACAGGTCATTGGATATGCACCGTGAAGAGAGTGCATGATGATGCTCTCGACTTGTGGTTTCCTTACAACGACTTCCAAATACGTCCGAATGATAAGTATGTCCTCATCGGTATTGATATGCCTGATGCATACGTCAATGCTGCATCTATTAAGCTTCTGAAGGCTTCTCTTGAGGCATTGGATGAGAACGATGAGCCACAATACACCTATCAGCCTCGTATCGATGAGATATGGATGCAAAGACAGCACAATAACTCTATCGGTTCTGCTATCACAAGCATCCACGATACAATCAAAGCTGGTGACATCTTCCAATTCGAGGATGTCGACCTTGGTGTAAGTGACGGAATAATCATTGATGTTCTGACTATCAAGGAGAATGGTAACAACGGTATTCCTACTTACGAGATAACACTTCGTAATGAGAAGCAGGTGTCTACTATTCAGAAGGCAGTTGAAAAAGCCGTTTCAGGATCTAGTGCTGTTTCGGGTAGCGCAGGAGGATATTCAGGCAGACAGGTATATAACGCTATCGAGAACTACGGTTCAGATTTCTTCCTGTCAAAAAATACCGACGATGTTGCTAATGGCGAGATCGGTTTTCTTAAAGGTCTGTGGATTAAGGTCAAGGGATTGTTCGGTATAAGCGAGGATGGAAACGCCTTGCTGCACGATGCTGATATGAGCGGAAAGGTTCATGTCGGAGAAGACCTTAATGTAGAAGGAGAAATCCTTGGTACATCTGCTGTCCTTGACGAGATTCGTTCTTCTGAGTACACAGGTGACGGAATGCTTGACACAGGCTATAAGCTGTGGTATGAGGAAGGACGTGCAAAGCTCGTCATCGATGACCTCGTAGCAAGAGGAAAGTTCACCGTCAATGAGCTTGAGGCACGAAAATGGACATACGCAGGTGGTAACATGGTGTTCTCAGGTGCTGGCTCTACACTCTTCTTCGTGGAGTACCTTGATGCAAATGAGAACACACTCGGATATACCAACATCAACGCGCCTTGGCTTCTTGCAGGTCGTCCTCTTCTCTCTGCTATGGTGGCATGGAGTAAGAGACGTACCGTAAAGAGACAGCTCACAGATGCGGAGAAGGCACAGGTGGTGAAGTTCAGATGCTACGAGTATTCCGATGATGGCACAATGCAGACACGAAATTGGTGGCATGTCAACGACATCGCTATGTGTGAGACCCTGAATAAGGTTAAGGACAAGGCAAACTCAGACGGAAGCTATAGCGGCTACGCATCTAACACCGTCTACAAGCGTCGTGTTGCAGGAATAGGCTCGAAAGAGATAGCTGTCCTCAATGACGGACGAGTATATGACTATGTTGACCTGTGGAACATCTACAACGTCCAAGGACAGACATATATCAACAGTCAGGGACAGGAGGCAATCATCACAGATAACGTGAAGGGCTTCTTGAACATGGCTCCGTCAGGGGAGACTCCTTCAACCGACTGGCCAGCAGCGGGAGATGTCATCGTTCAGTGCGGTAATCCTCTCGACGTAGACAGACAGGCCGTTGTTACCATTGAGGTACAGGGTACTCTTCATGGTTTCAAGGTCTATGATACCATCAATGACTACTCAATGGCTAACAAGGAGTGGGTGGAGATAGGCTATGACCAGACAACAGGAAAGGCAAAATCGAATATATACGGTGATTTCCGTTTCGGATGCCGTGAGAACGAGGAAGCCGATGGTGGCAGCTATGTCAAATACAACCGCACTACCAAGCAGCTCGATATCAAGGCAAACGTCCGTTTTATGTCACCTACTTCTCCTCAACAGGAGACAACACTTAACGACTTTGCTACAAGCGTTGTTGGAGAACTCGGAGAACTGCAGCAGCAGATTGACGGAGAGATAGACACTTGGTTCTATAACGGAGAGCCAGGTCCTACCGTCCTTCCTGAGTCAGACTGGGTGGCAAGTGATACTCAGACACAGACCAATAACGAGCGTCTGAAGCACCTCGGAGACCTCTACTATGACAATAGCAGCGGTTACGCCTACAGATACTCTAACAGCGGTACGGAGCAAGCTCCTGTGTTCTATTGGAATGAGATTAGCGACTCTGCCGTCATCAAGGCTCTTGAGAATGCAGCGAAGGCACAGGACACTGCAGACCATAAGCGTCGTGTTTTCTTGTGTGATGCACAGAATCAGACACCTGCTCCTCCTTACGATCCAGGAGACCTTTGGGTAAACGTAAAGTATCCTTGGGCTACAGGTGCTACATATAACAACGAGATTCTGAAGTGTGACAAGGCTGTACCTCGTACTGAGGGTGGACAGGAGATAACTACATTCTCAATCAATGATTGGTCGTTGTCAAATGGTTATACCTCTAAGCTGAACACCTTTGTGACAGGCACATACGCTCCATTCGTACAGAACATCCAAGGTCAGGTAGATAAGAAAGCTGAGACATTCCGACAGGCTACAGACCCATCACTCTCTTGGACTGCAGAGGAGAAGCCTAACCACGTCGGTGATATATGGATGGATATCTCACAGAACGGAGGTAAGAAGACATATATATACACCGATGAGGGCGCAAGTGCAAACCCACGATATAAATGGGAAGAACAGGATGTGCCTGATGAGGTATTCGACGAGATAGACGGTAAGGCAGAGATATTCGTATCAAAGCCTCTGTACTACTGCGAGAGAGATATGTGGATTATTGGTAGCGAAATTACTTCTACCGATATGCCTGCAGGCTGTCAGGCTGGAGATATCGTCGTTGCTGACAATATGCCTCAAGGTACTACAAAGCGAGAGAACTCTTATGTCAAGGGCGATTGGAGAAAGAAGGATAGATACACCGACGATACAAAGGCTAATCAGGTTGCAGTTGGTCTTGCACAGGAGATTACAGATCGAGGACAGGCTGTTGCAGCAGCACAGGCAGCAGCAGCACAGGATGCCACTAATAAAGTTAATGCCGCAAAAGAGGAACTTGAAGATGCTATTGATGCTGTAGACGAGGCTCATTCTACTGCAGAGGGTGCTCTTGAGGACGGATATATCGACAATGACGAGCGCGAGGCTCTGAAAGCAGTGCTGAAATCCCTCGACGCAGAATTTGCCGATGTTACTGCATCTTATAGTGTGGTATACAATAACAGCCTTCTTAACGACACTACCGAGAAGACGGCTCTTTATAATGCTTATACCGCCCTTGTCAGTGCCCACGATGCCTATGACGCAGCCTTCACGAGCTTCATCGACGCTCCTGACACCACGAAATACGAGAAGGGCGATAGCGAGGGTGACTACACCTATACGCCTGAAGGAGCGCAGGAGGCTATCACCGTCAACATGACAACGCTGCAGACGACATTCAACACTTGCGCGTCTACTTATCAGACTGCTCTTGAGAATGCCAGTGCTAAGATTCAGGACAAGATTAAGGAGATTGCTGATGCTGCAACAACAGAGATTACATCATATAGATATATTAAGAACGCTATTGGAGCAACTACTGTTATACAAGGCGGTCTGATGCTTACTTCTGCAATATTCCTCCGTCAGCTGAAGCAGGATGGCGATCCCACCAAGGACAGCGACTACATCACATGGTCTGGTATCAATGGTACTACCCCTGACGGTCAAAGTAGTATCGCTGCATGGTACGGTGGTGACATGGAGGACTTGGAAGCAGCAGCAACCGTAGACCCGACAGTCCGTTATGCAAAGACCTTGTTCCGTATGGACGGCACTGGCTATATGGCAAGCGGAAAAATCAGCTGGGACAGCAACGGTGACGGCTTTGTGGCTAACGGAAATGTGAGATGGGTGACGGATAACCAGGGTATCACCACTGTTACCATCAACGGCCTGACAGTACAGTCTTCGCCCAGTATCAATACCCAGCAGCTGATGCTTAATGGTACTGATATCACGATGAAGCTGCAAAACCTGTTCGATATGTTCGAGAAGGACACCACTACCATACCAGGTACTACGCTGATTAAGGCTAAATACACACTCTATTCTGTTGGCGATATTCAGGCATTCAGCAGCAGTAGTGGTAGTGGCGGTGGTGGTGGAGCCAGTGTGCTCTACGAACTGAATGATGTATGGCCCGACAGCACCACCACTCCTACCAAGGTGAAGGATGCCCAACCTGGCTACGTGCTTACCTATGGCGATGATAACCATTGGTATGCCGCTCCTGCTGCACAGACTTACGTGCTGCCGCGAGCTTCTGATGCTGCACTTGGTGGTGTCAAGACTGGTTTCACTACCGATACCACGAATAAGAACTATGCCGTTGTACTTGATAACGATGGCAAAGCCTACGTCAACGTGCCGTGGAGTGGTGGTATGCAGAGCGATTGGAACGAAACCAATACCGCCTCGCTGGCTTACATCAAGAACAAGCCAAACGTGGTAACAAAAAGCAGCGATGGTGTAGTAGAGGTTGGTCAGTATTTGGATTTCCATAAAAATAACACTACATCCGATTACTCAGTTCGCTTAGTAGCTGCTGCAGATAGTCAGGTATCAATCAATCTGCCTTCATCAGCAGGCACGTTGGCCCTTACCAGTCAAATTCCATCAGTACCATCCAACATCTCGGCCTTCACCAACGATAGCGGTTACATCACCAGCAGTGGCTCGTGCAGCTATGCCGACTCGGCAGGTGCCGTTGCATGGAGCAACGTTAGTGACCGACCAACCGCTGTATCATCGTTCACTAACGATAGCGGCTATATTACCAGCAGTGGCAGTTGCAACTACGCTAATAGTGCAGGTTCGGCAGACAGCGCAAATTATGCCACAAGTGCAGGTAGTGCAGACAGTGCTGGCAGTGCTGGATGGGCCAGTGGTGCTGGCTATATATCTGATGGCACGATGGATGCCGTGGCCCAGTATAACAACGAGATAAACTTTGGCGGTTCAGATGGTAGCGGTACCATCTACTTTGGCTATCGTGCTCGTGGCAGTAAGGGCATACCATCATCGTTTATATTCGGTGGTGGTAGCGGTTCGGCCTCTATCACCTGCAACTACCTCTACGCCAACAGCGACGTGCAGGTAACATCAGATGAACGCAAGAAGGATGTGATTGGCAATGTGCAGCTTTCGGTAGAACAGATAGCAAAGATGCCATCGGTATTATACCGCTGGAATGATGGTCGTGATGATAATTCAATCCACATCGGTACTTTGGCACAGAAATGGGAGCCAGTTTTGCCTCAAGCTGTAGGAATCGGTGATGACGAGATGAAGACCCGCAGATTCAGCTATTCATTAGCAGCTTACGCTATGGGTGTTGCCGAAGCGAAAGAGATTGTAGCTCTGAAGAAAGAGAAAGCTGATTCCGTTGAAGTGAAAGCCCTCAAGGAAGAAGTTAGCACTTTGAAGGAAGAGGTTAGAGAGTTGAGAGAAGAATTAAAACGTTACAGATCAGCATAAGGTATGAGTCACAGTGGAGGGATGATATATAGCAGCGTAGGCATAGTAGCCGATTTGCAAGCGGTACTTGGAACAAGTGAGTATCGCCAAAGCTATTTATGCACGCATGCGAATATCAATAAATGGGCTTGGTACAAACCAATACGCCTTAATAAACAGCTGAGAATCACAGAGAGTGATCGTAGCAGTGTTAGTTACGGACTTGTAATTACGCGAAACACTAAGGCCGAGCAGATACTGAAAGACACCAGCTTGATGACTGAGGCTAACTTTGCAGATGCTTGTTCGGCAACTTACGAGTGGACTTATAATCGTCCGCGTGGAGGGGCGTATAACGAGCCTTACCGCTTGGGCGATTTTTTGAGCGAGCCATCATTGGCACGAGGCTATAAGCACAATAGCGAAGCACCTATTACACTTACCGATGATTGGGATATCGACAAGGCGGTACTATCGAAAGCAGTCAATACCTACGGTGTAGAAACTGTATCTGGTGCCACTTACGAGCAAGGACTTACCATCTATGCAACTAAAAGCACATCTGCTGCAACGGTTCCAGGAGTTATATTTGATAAGTATAAAGCCCGTTTCGGCACTGGATCTCACGAGCAGATAGGCGGTCCCGACACGCTCACCATACCCGTTACATCACTTATGAGTGCCTACGATGGTGCATGGCGCATGGGCATCATGGTGTATATACCGGCTTACAGCGGTAATGCTTCGCGCATAGAGTTGTTTGTAAGCAAGGGATTGATAAAGAACGTAAGCCAACAGGTTGCGGATATTATTAATGCCATATCGGTACAGTTGTGCTCCAATCAGGCTGGTGCAAGGCACATTTTGGGCTGTATGGGCAATAATACATCGAAAGACTTCCGTGCGCTGCCTGTGCTTGTAAAAAACGTTAGTTTTACAGCAGGTGTATCTATCGACTCTTATATCACATACAATAACGCTTTGGAGGTATATACTATGCCTACATTTAATAATGGGACTTACGAAATGAAATTAAAAATCACATCAGACGTGCCGTATGTGGATGGTATCACCACATACCCCGATTCGGCAACAGCCGACAACATCTTTATCGTTGGTATGTATCTGAGTGGTACATCAGGTTCGCTCAACATTTATCGTCTTGCCATATTCTTATGTACTGGCAAGTCGTTCACGGGTACCAAGACATTAAGCTATAATGTAACCTATTCGTATGGTGTAGGTTCAAGTAGAACTACTACTACGGTAACAGGAACTGCAAGTATAGCTATGACCTCTACTTATCAGAAAACCATCAACGGTCAGACTTACTATGCAACAGATATCACAGTGGGTCAGCCTAATGTTGGCGTTGAATCTTGTCAGCATCTAACTTATGTTTAATTAAACACAATATGATTATGGAAAAATTAGGTATTTACATCGGTTTGGCAGTGGCCGCTATCATCGTAGCTCTGGCCGTTGCAGTTACATTTATAAAGTGGCGTTACAACTTGAAGGCTGATTTAAGCCCTCGTGTGAAGACCAAGGAGAACGAGAACGTCAGCTATGGCAAGAATGTACTGATTGCGACATTGGTGGTGCTCGCTGCCATCGCGGTAGTTGCATGGATAATCCTATAAAAATACAAGATTATGAAGAAGATTAATTTTGCAGAAATCATCGCCAAGGGTATTGACGGAAAAGACAAGAAGTACGACATACATTACTCATTGAGTGATGCCCTCTATATGGGTAAGAATGTCGCTGAGAGTGCGTTAGGTTTGAAAATCTATAACACTCGTGACGAGGAAGGTAAGCCTGCAGAGGTGGAACTGAACGATGAAGAGGTAGCTATCATCAAGAGCTATGTAGAGGGATTCCCTTACATCATAAGACAAGCTATCTTTGAGAAACTGAAAGATTAACAAAAAGATAAAAGATTATGGCAGATTCAGTTTTTACGCCGGAGCAAGAGGCGAGAATCAATGACTTGCTTGTAGAGTACCTTCAGCAGAACGGTGCTTCTATCGACGCGGGGGTTAATGTGACCGAGCTTACAGGCGACGCGCTTACCGACGAGAACCTGAAGAAGCTGACAATACCCTCTATACTCCCTAACACCAATGAGTGGGCATATACCTCTCTGGAGAATATGATGGCTCCGATACAACACGCTATCACTCATCTGCAGACCGAGGATGCGCAGGTACAGACAACGATAAACAGTGCTGCTACTGCCACACAGACAGCTAACACGGCTGCTGCCAATGCTGATGCGAAGGCTGCTGTTGCCGATACCGCTGCTGCAGGAGCTGCTAATGTCAACGCCACCCTTGAAGGCTCTGTCATCATCGTTACGGACAGAGCAGGAGTGGAACACAGAACGAATCTTGAGATCGGTATCTATGCTACCTTCACATCTGTGGCTGACATGAACGCCCATGCCGTAAGTGTTCCAGAGGGAAAGCTCGTTGTCATAGCAACCTCAGACCCTACAAGTCAGGAGAACGCACGTTTGTACATCAGAAACAGCCTCGCAGCAACCGCAGCAGAGCCTTTCGACTTCCTCTGTGACCTCGACCAGGCTTCTGCCGCTGCATGGGCTGATTGGCTGAACAACATGAAGCCACAGATAGAGGATGTTATCGAAACTGCAGGAACAGACCATAATCAGGCCGTATCAGACCATAATCAGGCTGTAGGAGACCATAGTATAGCCTATACCGATCATGTTCAGGCGGGAACAGACCATACACAGGCAGGAACAGACCATAATACTTCTGTACAACAAAGCAACTATGCAAAGTCACAAGGAGACTATGCAAAGAATATGGCAGACCATCCCGCTTTCATTGGCGATGGAATAACAGGAGAGAAAGATTACTGGTACACTTGGAACTATTCTCTACAGCAGTATGTGAAAGGTTCTTATGCAAAAGGAGATAATCTTGATTGGGATAGTATGACTCCTACGGAAAAGGAACATTTCTATGAAGAGGTGACAGAAACTATCGCAGAAGAAGAAGGTTATGCTTTCAGACCTGTTGATGTTGATACTATCACACCATCGAGTACTTTCAAAAAGAATTCTATCATAGGCATAAACGGGGTTCTCTACTATGCTTATCAGGACACTATATACCTACCTATTACTTTGGTAACGCAAGGAAATGCGTTTGTAGTAAATATTGTTGATGGAAGAAAGGCTTTTGTTGTCAGTGATTATACTCTCAACACAGGGTGGAAGGTATGGACTGATGCGGCAATGGACTATTGGATAAACCAGTTGTCCACAAGTCTTAACAACCATACGTCAAGAACCGATATTCATGTCACTCTTTCAGATAAGTCTACATGGAATGGTAAACAAGATTTTATCAGTGATCTTGACACCATCCGTACCAATGCACAGAAAGGAGCTTCTGCTATACAGATGTCAGATGTCATAACCATAGAAGGAACTGATTATACTGTTGGACAGATACTCAGTGCGATTGGAGAATTTATGAATAAGACAATTGTCGTAAACGGATAAGATATGATAAAGATAGTAAGCAATATAATCCCTTTCAAAGGCTTCGTAGCACTCACGATAGCTCCGTTTGTCTTTATCCGCAAGGATGAGAAGGATAAGTTCGACGCTGTTGCTGAGAACCACGAGAGGATACATGAAGAGCAGCAGATAGAGATGGGCATCGTTGGTGTTATCCTCTCTGGAGCTATGTTCCTCATCACACTGAGCGGATGGAGCTTCCTGCTGATAGCTCTGTATTTCTGGTGGTATCTGATAGAATGGGCACTGCGCTCTGTCTTCGGGACGGGCAACGCCTATCGTAATATCTCCTTTGAGAGGGAAGCCTATGCCAACGAGAAGGACTTGGAGTACAACTACTACAGAGACCTGTTTGCGTGGATAGGATATATGTCAAGGAAATAATGTTTAACTCAAAAATAGAATGATTATGAAGAAGATTTTCAGTGTAGGCAATATCTGCCTTTTCGTAGCAGCCCTGGTGCTGACATTCGGTATCGCCCTTATCGTAAAGATCTGTGGTGGTGACGCACTCTCATGCTTCATGTCGGGAACATTCGGTGGTATAATCGGCACATTGGCTATCGGTGGTATCGCTGAAGCCTGCAAGTGGAATATCACTGAAGGCCCAGAGGCAGGAATCATCGGAACTCTTGCGGGAATGGTTTTGGTATTGTTATTCATCTAATCATACACGGCTATGGGAAAAGTAGGAGAAGAGAAACCTGTTAGCAAGCTCATCCTTGACTGGGGTGGCAACAGCTATGTCATAAGCGGTGGCGGAGGTGGTCAGCCAGGCCCGAATACCGTAGGCACAGAGCAGATTATCGACGGAGCAGTAGAGGAGCAAGACCTCAACGAGGATGTCAAGGAAAAGATGACACATGCTTACGATGCACAGAACGAGGGTATCAAGATTGGTGGATATGTAGCTAACAATGCATCTACTGCCCCGACAGTTCCAACACAGCCGATGGCTGTTGAAGAAGAGGAAGAACCTTAAAAAGAAAAAAGAATATGGCAAAGGCAACAGACTACGGATTGATGAAAGCTCCCGACGGATTCTACTTCTGTAAGAAGACCAAGACAGGTATGCCGTCAAGTGACAGCCGTAAGATTACGGACGAGGAGATTTGCGCCATGTTTGAGGATGTACTCAGACGTAACAAGGCAGAGACAGGACGTGATGTGATGACAATCTTCACAAAGCGTGTTCCTGTTTTCGTGGCAAAGTTAGACCCAGACATTCGTGAGACAGGTGTCCTTCCGAAGCCGAAGCTCACTCCAGAGCAGTTGAAGCAGATACAGATAATGCGTATGCGTCAGGCTCAGATAGCACAGGAGAAGGCACGACAACAGAAGAAGCCATTGCTCCGTGTCGGGGCTTTTGCCAAGAAAGAGAATTGAATCTGATTTGGGGGATAACTACTCCCCATTAGATATTTTAGTTCACTTATTTATTAACTCTAAAAATTTTAGATTATGCCAGATCCAAAATTGTATTTTAGTTGGTTGGAGCTTGCTAATGGTAGCAAGACCTATGTGAAGGATGCCGAGGCCCGCGAGGACATTGCCGAGCTTTATGAGCTTATCCAGAACGGTTCAAAGTACATCGGTAAGTTTGTTTCTGCCGTTGTAGGTGGTGAGACTGTATCTACCTTGAAGGATGGTGACGTTGTTACAAGCATCACCACAACCAAAGGTACTTACGTTCCAGGCACTCCCGGTACAGGCGAGGAGAAGCTGAATGCTGGTGACTACACTCAGATTGTTGTATCAGGAAAGGCCAGCACTGAGTTCATGTGGAACGGCTCGGCAATGGACGAGTTCGGTTCTACCTCTCTGTTGAAGGCTCTCGCTTTCAAGGACAGCGCAAGTGGTACTTACACCCCAGCAGGTACAAACGCTGCTTCTGCCGTTACCTTCACTGGTCAGACAGACGGAGACTTCGTAACAGGCTTCGACACAGACCCTGTTCTGCCTAGCTTCTCTGAGGGTGCTTTCGACGCAGGTAGCCTTCCTTCATTCTCTGAGGGTGCTTTCACTCCTGCTTCTCTCGGCACAGGCTTCTACAGCGCAGGTTCTGCCGCTTCGTTCACTGAGGGTGCATTTGACGCTGGTTCGCTGCCTTCATTCACTGAGGGTGAATTTGATGCAGGTTCACTTCCTTCTAAGGAGGCTGACACTTTCAGTGCAGGTTCACTGCCATCGTTCAGCGAGGGTGCATTCAGTGCAGGTACTCTTCCAAGCATGACCTACGACTCTACCAACGAGGGTATCGTATTCGCTGCTGGTACTCTGCCTTCAAAGGCTGCTGATACTTTCAGCGCAGGTTCGCTTCCTTCTTACACCGAGGGCGAGTTCTCTGCTGGTTCACTGCCAAGCAAGGCTGCTGACACATTCTCAGCTGGTACACTGCCAAGTAAGCAGAGCGACACCTTCGTAGCCAACACTCCTTCCGCTATCGACGTTACCAAGTTTAATGGTGGTAGCAAGGCTGCTGACACATTCAGCGCAGGTAGTCTGCCATCAAAGGCAAGCGACACCTTCTCTGCAGGTACAGCTCCCACACTGGCTACAGGCAAGGCTATCACAGCCGTTGGTACTGGTGAGGCTGCTGCACAGGTCTTCTCTGGTACAGAGGCAACCATCACCGTATCTTAAACGGTTCTCTCATGGGAACGGGAGGGGGCAACAAGGCCATTCCTCCCTCTCCCTTTCCTTTCATTAATAATTGTATGACAAAAATATAAAGGAATATGCCAGAAGTTAAACAATACGCAAAGTGGATTGACATACCTGTAAATGGCGGCACTGAGCGTAAATGGCTTGAGGACGAGGAAGCTCGGAATGCGGCTCTTTATCCCGTAAACATAGATACGCTTACTCCTTCAAGCACATTCGTTAAGAATGCAGTCATAGGTATTAACGGTGTCATATACCGTAGTACAAAGGCTACAAGTAACTTTCCTGTGACACTGACGGTTCAGGACGGATCTTTCGTAGTGAACATAATAAACGGAAAGAAAGCCTTTGTAGTATCGTCTTCTACAATCAACTCTGATTGGGAGATATGGACTGATGCAGCTATCGAATACTGGACATCGCAGTTAGACGCACGTACAACCGCTCTTGAGTCGGCGTTAACAGCATTACAGAGTCGTGACAATGCCCTTGACGGAAGAATCACAACCCTTGAGGGTATAACAGGTGTCATAACGGTAGATGGTAACACATATACTGCACGTGAGCTGCTTACAGCAATGGCTTCAATGATGAACATGACTATCGTCACACAGCCTTAAAGAAGAATTTTCTTTCAAACATTAAATATTTGTATCTATGGAAAGTATTTCAACAACTAATGCACTTAAAGCAGTGCAATCAGGATTGTCGCAGACAGTGCCTAGTGCAACGCAGTCTGTTATGCTTTTTAATTCAGATGGTACACCAGGTGGAAAATGCCTTGCAAAAGGTATCTCAAGCAATGCCGACGAGCTGCTCGTTGACCTTGCATTGCCATCTGGCACTATCTGGGCAACACGAAACCTTGACATCAGTCAGCCGAATGGTTTTGCCCTCTCACCTTATCAGTACGAGTGTACATTTGTCTCTTGGGGAAACACCGAAGGTCACAACCCTATCAGCACAAGTGCCTTTGACTACAACTGGGGTTCTTCAAATGACGGGCCTTATGCCTCTACTCACGGTGCAACACTGACAGCTGACTTCAAGCAAGGTGATGACATTGCCAATGTATGTCTTGGAGACAGTTGGCGTATGCCTACAACAAACGAGTTCAAGGAGCTTTTTGACAACTGCGATTTCGTTGCTGCTGATGGTACTACCGTTATCACTGACACAAACAAGCTTATCACTTTGAATGGTGTTGTCGGTATCTATCTGAAATCTAAGAACAACGGCAAGCATATCTTTTTTGCTTGCTCTGGCAACGGCAATGGTACGTCTTGGATCAGTCGTGGCTCGGGCGGTTACTACTGGTCGTCCTCGCTCTACTCCGCAACTAATGGTCGGAACTTGGACTTCCACAGTGGGGGTATCAACCCGCGGGACAACAGCAGTCGGTTCTACGGCTTCGCCGTCCGCCCGGTTCAGAATCGTACCGCCACGGGAGGTGGTTACGGAACGTGTACCACCGATGCAACAACAGCAGCAAAGACAGCAAGCGTAGGCAACTTCAACCTAGCCAAGAACGCGAGCGTGTCCGTCTTGTTCACCAAGGCAGTGAGCGTAGCGAACGCCACCATGAACATAGACGGTACGGGAGCAAAGCCAATCTTCTATATGGGAGCAGCCTTGCAGCAGGATATCATCCATGCAAACAGCGTTGTTACTCTCCTCTATGACGGAACGAACTATAACGTCACCTCTATCGTAGGACAGGAGCGAGGAAGCAGCAGTGACCTCTTTGTTGATATGGGACTGCCATCGGGTGTCAAGTGGGCAAGGAAGAATCTCGATATGTCACAGGATGATGGATTTGCTCAGTCGGAGTATCAGTATGAATGCTCGTTTATCTCTTGGGGTAACACAGAGGTTCATAACCCTTCTTCGACAAGTGCTTTCGATTACAACTGGGGTTCAGCAAATGACGGCCCATACGCAGGAACTCCAGGTGCTGCTCTGACTGCCAACGCTTCTGTTGCCTTCGATGCTGCAAGAGCTAACCTCGGTGCTCCTTGGAGACTGCCTACAACAGAGGAGTTTGCAGAGCTGTTCAACTCAAGCTACACGAAGTTCATTGATGCTGATGGCAACGATATTGCTGCCGCTACTACTGACAAACGTATCACGATGAATGGTATCGTAGGTATAAGACTAATGAGTAAGGTTAATGGAAATATTCTGTTTTTTGCTTGCTCTGGCTACGGCGGTGGTGCGTCTTGGTACTATCGTGGTTCGGTCGGCTACTACTGGTCATCATCGCTCTACTCCGCTACTAATGGTCGGTACTTGTACTTCTACAGTGGGGGTGTCTACCCGCAGAACTACGACAATCGGTTCAACGGCTTCGCCGTCCGCCCGGTTCAGTAATATCGTCTGACAAAACAGACAAATAATACAAACCAGCCCTTTTCATTCGGGAGTGTGCCACAAGGCCGCTCACCAAAGCGGCCACAAGGCAACTCCCGCGATGGAGGGATAAAACATAGAAATAATGACAATCTCAGAGATAATAGAATTAGAAAGTAACAGAAAAGAAGCTGACCAATGGAACGTAGTTCATCTTGTCAAAGAGAATGGTGAATGGTATCGTGCCCATGACTGGTCGGCATGGCTAATGTCGGTCTTTCCTTTCGGTGAGGCACAGAACAAGCCGCTCCATATAACGGCAAAGAAGCTGAAAGACGGATATATTGATGCTTGGGTAGGATTTCCATCAACATCAATTGGTAAGTTTGTTCCTTCTGACGGAAGTGTTGATTTCCAACCTGTAAGTGATACTCAGATAGACGTAAGAATCGAACTCCCAGCAGAGATAGGAGAGGTGTCTTTCGAGAATCTTAATCAGTTGAAAGAGGAATGGAAATCATCTCTTCAACTTAACGACAATGGAAGAAGACAGAAACGCGAGGACAGAGATGTTCAGGAAGCTGCTCCAAGAGTATTGCGTTTCTCTGAAATAGCAAATCTGGTTATATCTTTCCCTCTTGAGTCGAAATCGCCTATTGAGGCATGGGAATTTCTTAGGAAGCTGCGCAGACAGATAGCAGCTATGTATTAATTTGTTTAATAAAAAAAAGGATGGTTCGGTACGATATTCACAGGTCACACGTCCTTCGTCATACTGACGCGGGAAAAATGGAAGATGCCAAATGGTTCTTTTCGTCCCTTTTGGCTATCGTGAAAGGTTGTGACCGAAAAGGCTTTTTTGCTTGCTCTGGCAACGGCAATGGTACGTCTTGGAACAATCGTGGTTCGAACGGCAACTACTGGTCATCATCGCTCAACTCCGCAACTAATGGTCGGAACTTGAACTTCAACAGTGGGGGTATCAACCCGCAGAACAACAACAATCGGTTCTACGGCTTCGCCGTCCGCCCGGTTCAGAATACACTACTGACTATCCTTGATTATATGTATATGACACTTACTAGACAAAAGCTTCTTCAAGACCTCTATCAAGCTTTCTATGATGCAAAAAGACATAAGTCAGTTAGGTCTTATGTTAGGAAATGGGAATCAAATTTGAAAGAGAACATGGAAGAACTATGTGATGACTTGTATAACAGAAAATATAAGCCTCTTCCATCTAAATGCTTTATAGTAGACTATCCAAAGAAGAGAGAGATATTTGCTGCAATGTTCCGTGACAGGATAGTTCATCATCTGTATTTCAATTATACCCATCAATTATATGAAAGAACATTCATACAGGACTCATATAGCTGTATCAAAGGTCGTGGTACGCATTACGGCATAGGAAGAATAGCTGGTTTCTGCCGCAAGGAATCACATAATTGGCAGCGTAAATGCTATGTGTTACACCTTGATATAAGAGGTTATTTCATGCATATTGTGAGAAAGAAACTATTGGAGATTGCAGTGAACACATTAAAAAGAATGAGTACTCATAGAATCAATAAAGGTTCTGATGTCACATGGGCAGACAAGCTGGATATGGATTTTCTTATTTGGATGACAGAGGTAATTGTCCTACTAGACCCAAAGAAAAATTGTATCATTGTTGGTGATAAGGAAAACTGGAAAGGACTAGATCCTTCAAAATCCATGCTTCATCTTGACGATGGTCTTGGATTACCAATAGGGAATCTTACTAGTCAACTCTTCTCGAATGTATATCTGAATATTTTCGACCAATTTATGAAGAGAGGTCTCAAATGTCATTATTACGGCAGATATGTCGATGATGCGGCAGTAGTCTCAGCAGACAAGAACTGGTTACTGAGCCTAGTGTCTAGCATAAGGAGATTCCTGTCTTTAGAACTTGGTCTTGAATTGCACATGGGTAAGCTGGCTATTTCCGAGATACATCGTGGAGTGGAATTTCTCGGCTCGTTTATAAAACCTTACAGGACTTATATTTCCAATCATGCTTTAGACAGAATAAGGAAAAAGATTAAAGAACTAGACTTCAGCAAGCCATGGAGAGTAGTAAGAAGCGTAAACTCTTATCTTGGAATATTCAGGCATACTGCGTCATTTAATCTATGTCGTAGTATGTTTATGACAAGAGATTTTCTGCGAGTTGGCATTTTCAATGAGGAAATGACAAAATATAAAGACAGATATATGTATTATCAAATTTAAATTATTTGTGATTATGAACAAGGTTTTTGGTTTAATTAGTGACTATGCAGCAGTCAAGGACGATGCAAGTCGTGTAGTAGTCAGCTATGACTATGATGAGGTTGATGGCGGTAATGCTACTTGGTATGAGGTCTATCTGTATAAGAATCAGATATCTCAGCTGAACATTGAAGCCGTCAAGAATGCTGTGATTGGTGATATCAACGCCCGTACAGATGAGAAGATTCTTAAAGGTTTTGTATGGAACGGTAAGCCAGTCTATCTCTCTACAGAGAATCAGTTCAATTTCAAGTCTGCCTATGACCTTGCTGTTCAGACAGAAGGACAGAACCTTCCTGTCAAGTTTAAGCTTGGAGAGGATGAGAACGGAGAACCAGTCTACCATACCTTCAATTCCGTCAATTCCATTGCAGACTTCTATGTAAGCGGTGTCCGTTTCATTAATCTGACACTTAATGAAGGATGGGCAGATAAGGATGCTATCGACTGGACTCCTTATGAGGAGGCTCTTGCTAAGATAGAAGAGGATCGTCAGGCAGCAGAAGCAGCAAGAATTGCAGCAGAGGAGGAAGCGAGAGCAGCCGAGGAAGCATCAAAGGCTGCAGAAGAGTCTGAGAAAGAATCAGAAGAGAGTGAGTAAACTAAATGGCAAGGTAGCTCTCCAAGAGTGAGGGCTACCAACCATAAAAGAGTATTTAGTTAAGAAAAATGGAAGTAACGATTGTAAAGGAAATCATAGCGGCACTGATAGCGGCTGTAGGCTTGTACGTGGGCTTCATCAACAACCTGCGTACAGAAGTCCGTCTCCTGAAGGAGAAGATAAAGACGCTTGAGGAGAAATGCAAGGCTGTGACCGATGAAGTGAATAAGCAGGAACATCTCAACACCATCCTTGAGGAGAAGGTGAAGAAGATAGAGTCTCGTCAGGAGTCTCATTCCAAGAAGTACGACGAGCTGTTGGAGCTTATCAACGACATAAAGCTGGAGATGGTTAAGCAGTTCTCTCGTCTCACCTCTGAGATCAACGGCTTCAACTCTATGGTGGAAGCCTCCGACAATGGTGTTAGGATTAACAAGAACCAAAAGAAGAAGTAGTATGGGAGAACAAATAAGGAAGACAGGAAACGAGGCGTTAGATAGATGGCAGCAGAAGATGCCTAAGTTCTTCCGCCTTATTATGCGAGTGTGTATTTGCATTGCTAGTACTGCTACTGCAGTGCATGTGTATTTCACTCATTTCGGTATTCAGCCGCATGAATGGTGGAGTGATGTCCTGCCTTACTTGACAGGAATACCTCTTGGTATGGCCCTGATGGCGAAGTTCACGGTGGATGGTGGCTATCGTGACAAAACTATAGAGCGCATTAGTAAGAATACTATCCTAGATAAAGATGATAACTAACTATGGAAGAGAAAACCAACATCAAGGTAGATCAGCAGTTGATACGTCGTGCTTTAGTTGGCATTGCTACTGTTGACAACAAGAAGCTCGATGAGTTTGTCGCTTCTTTTAATATGTGGGCACATAGCTTTGGTATAGATACCAGCTATAGAAGAGTCGCAATGTTTTTAGCCCAAAATTTATTTGAAAGTAATTATCTGAAAGCTACTGAAGAAAACCTGAATTATTCAGTTGAGGGTTTGCTAAAGGTTTTTCCTAAGTATTTCAAGACAAAAGCAGAGGCAGAGGCTTATGCTCGCCAACCACAGAAGATAGCCAATCGCGTCTATGCTAATCGTATGGGCAACGGAAATGAAGCATCAGGAGATGGCTGGAAATACCGAGGCAGAGCCTATATCCAATTAACAGGACGTTACAATTACGAGCAGTTCAATAAGTATGATCTCTGTACTAAAGATGTGATAAATGAACCTGAGTATGTCAGTAAATATCCGCTTTGTCAAATTGCATCAATGTGGTTTTGGGAAAGAAATAACATAAACTATTGGGCAGATATTGATGACGTATCTAAGTGTACCCGCCTCATTAATGGCGGCACAAATGGTTTAAACACCCGACAACTCCTGTATCGCAGGTTTAGTCGCGAGTTTGGAATTAAGAAACTATAGACTATGGAAAAGAGTTATAAAGGTTGTATGTTCTCGCTTGTGGGAATGATACTGATAGGTTTGTTCTTCCTTTTCTCAGGGAGATGCGGTTCTTCTCAGAGAGGAGACGATACATTGAGTGCGGATAGCGTTATTATCCGTGACACCGTGTATATAGACAAAACAGATAGCACTCCTAAGATAAAGATGAAGATTATCACAGAGTATGTTTCTATCCCTTGTCCTGAGCCGACAAACGGAGAAGACACTACGGCACAGGTGACACTCCCTGTAGTGCAGAAGGAGTTCTCTGACGACTCTACCTATACAGCCTATGTCAGCGGACTGCAGTATGCCGACTGGCCAAGGCTGGACTCTATAACAGTAAGACAGAGAGAGATAACGAACACAGTCATCAAGACCATAACCGTTCAGAAGAAGCGCAGCCATTGGAATTTCGGAGTCCAGGCAGGCTATGGCTATGGTCTTAGCTATCGCGGCTTTGAGCCGTATATAGGAGTAGGATTGCAATATTCATTCTAACTAAATAGATCTTTGCTTAAAGCTGTGCAACAGCGGTTGCTGACGTTTCTGCTAATTTATATGAATCGAATAATGAATAATTAATGAATTTAGATTGTTACTAATTAACCACAAAAGCCCATCCGTGAGGACAGGCTTTTTTTTAGTAATTATTTGTGTGGTTCAGAAGAATGTATTACCTTTGCACTATGAATCTTGAAAGGCTTACCATAGGCATCGTTATCTACATTGTTTCCTTGGTGGTGTATATCATCACTAAGGAACTGATGCACCGCCATCATCCGTGAATAGCCCATTGTCTTTCTTCTTCCTATTCGTGAAGTACCTGTCAATGACGATAAGTACTACTCCAAAGGCTATGCCGTAAGCTATTGTCTCTAAAATCTCTAATGTTATATCCATTCGTTTATAATTTCAAGTTGTAATCCTTCGCATTGACGTAAATAAGTTTCTCTGTCAAACACTTCTCCATAGCCAACAGAGTAAAACTTACGTCCATTATCTATTCCTGTATGAGCAATAACATCATAATACCCATAAGGTGGAGGAAGAAGATGTATCCTTACAAGAACTTCCTTTCCTTCGTCAAGCATATTAAGTAATCTCTCGTAGTCTTTGTTCATACTCTTTTCTCTTTACAGTAAAGATATGTGTTAATTGATACTCTCACGCCTTTCTCTATATAAGGCGTAGTCATCTCGCTGATAATCATTGCTTCATGCAAGTTCTGATAGTCAGGATTTGATATGCAATATTCTAAAAGCAGCAAATCCAATTTGTTCATAAATTCATTTTTCGTCATACTCAAAACTCCTTACTAATACGTTTGTCTAACAAAAGACTGTCCGTCCTTATATTGGACAGTAATCGACCACTCTGAAGTTTCCCGAATACCATTCTGTTTGCAGTATTGCTCATACAGCTCTGCAACACCAATTAAAAACTCATCTTGTGTCATATCTCCTCCTTATTAATATGTTGGTCGATGAAGTATCAAGTCCACCAAAGCCTCCTTAGATAGTTTCATTAATTCCTCTCTCTGCTTCTCATAAGATTTCAGACGCTCTTGGTAAGTTTGAGCAGTATATTTATAAATAGTAGCAGTTGCCGTTTGTTTAGCAAAGCTATTCAAAGCACATTCGTCTGTATCTGAATTGTGATGTGAACATCTCCAACATGGAGCAGCCGTAAGCCCTTTATATGGGCAGTTATCTGGTCGTATCATACTCTACCTCCTTTCTTTTCGTTTCTCTTCTTATCAGCAAACCAAGCCACTATTCCAAATGTTAAGATGCCGATGATGCTTAAGATAAATAATACTATGTGCATAACTCTACTGGCTTATAATTTTTATTTCATCTCCTGGCTGAATTGTGACATAGGCAATGTTATTAGGAGACAATATTAAGCCTACACTTTTCACATATTTTATACGTTCTATACCTCTTACCTCAAATTCAGCACCATCAATTTGAACTTTGTCATTAATACATATATCTTTTTCAGGTTCACCCAAAAAGACATATCCACGTCCTCTTACATATACAACATCTTCAATCTTCATATCTCTATCCTTTTAATCCTTCTTTAATACTTTCACACAGCTTAATAACCTCATCAAGACACTTACACAAATATCCAGTGTTCTCATCCTTTATAGCCACACATATCCTTGCACAGAGATTTATATCCTCTTCATAGATAGTGAGTAGGAATAGTCTTGCTGAGTTAAGTGCTTGTTCTTTTGTCATTATCAAAACTCTTTTAGTTGTTCTATAAAACTTAAGAAGAATACTTTGCTTGCCTCATCTTCCGTCCTTGAAGCCAACATCTGTAGCCATCCAATCATAGCTTTCTTGTTGATATACTCGATATTACCAACATTATCTCTCTGAGGCTCATCCCACGCCATTCCTACAAATGGTGTAGATGTGTCCTCTCTAATCATTGATAGGTAAATCTTATCAGGTATCTCCATAACTATTCCTCTCTTTTTAATTTTAGTGATAATTCGTCAACCAATATGTATTCACATCCATCGTAGATCCTGCCACTACTCAGGCAATAGATATAATCCCCATTTACATCCATTTCCCTTGTAAGACAAAGAGGGTAGTTTACATCTGCTTCGACTTTCTTCCACTTGGGCATATTCTTGTAAGCATCCTCTTTACCGATAAGCCATGCATAGTTGCCGTTTGTCTTTTCGTGCATTTCTTTCTCTGCGGCCTTCATTATAGCTGGAGCAAATTTCTCGATATATTTGTCATAGGATTGCATAAATAAAGCATAGTCACTATCTATTTCCCCAATAAGATTCGCTATTTCTTGTTCAAACTCTGTTAACCCAGGCTCATTTGTATCAATATAAAGCCAATCCTTCTCATTTAAACTACAGCCTTTCTCTGTGAAGAAACAAGAGTCACTTGTATCTCCATCATCAATAACAGCAAGAATAGGGCATTTGCCTTTGCAATCCCATTTCACTATCTCTACAGGCTCACCACAATCTGTAACAACCTTGTACTCCCCAGATTCTATCTGAGGTCTGTACTTAATATCAAACTGAATCTTCATATCTGATTATTCTTCCTTATTATAATTAATTCATCATCAATATCAATCATAGGTACTCTGTTATTAGGAGATAGCCAAAGAAAATAGCAATTACGTATATAATCTGCAACATTAACAAAGAACTCTATATTATGCTTGCTATTATATAAAATATCGCCCACATTAATATTTTCTTCTGATGAGACCTTCATAGTCCATCCACCGTATGTAGCCTCACTGAATATATCTATCACTTTCATATCTTACTCTCCTTTGTATATTTCAAATCCCCAGAATAACCATCCTACTCCTAAAGTAAAACCTTTCTCATCACTAATATAGACAGAGGGCAGTATATTAAACAAGAATACTCCTTCTCCCCAATGATAGTTTGAGTAAAATTCAATCTGTAGTTTCATCAGCTTACTCATGTTTCTTAATTTTAAATGGAGGTGATTTAAAAAACTCTGCTTTCTCTTTCTCAGACATATCACTCCAAGAAATATACATGTCTTTTTCTGTCCTACACATAGTCAATCTTCCTTAATTACGATTACTTTCACTTTCTTATCGATAAGATGTCTTCCTTTATCCCATAGATGTAATATGGGATCGCCCATACCGTTAGCAAGAACTTTACCATCAATAGCCTTTGCCAGAAACTGCTCTTTTTGCCAGTTGGCACCATACAACACTGCATTATACTTTGCTTTCTTATCTTGCACACAATATTTCAAATTGTGTGGTGAATCTTCTGGTATGCCAGCGTACTCTCTTGCTGCTTCCTCCAACTCGCTTGCAGGCTCTTCTTTCTTATTAAATCTACATTCCTCTTCACAACCATCACAAAGGACTTTTCTTTCTTTGTCTGTATAGCGGCTTGTTGAAAAAGCACAATATTTTGTTTCTTCTTCTAAATATTCAGGCTCTTCTATATATTCGCGAATAATGAACTTGTGATACTCATCCATAGACTTATGCAACCTTGAAGCATCTGTAGTAAGTTGCTGTGCAGCATAGTACATTGCATCCGCCAATTTCTTTAATTTTTCTAATTTCTCTTTCATTCCTTTTCTCCTTTCTGTGCTTTAAATCGTTTTAATAGCTCTTTAAAGAAATCTTCTTCTGGCATATAAGGTATTTCATCGCCTATAGTCCATATCAGCTTTACATCCTCCCAAGTAAGCGGATTACTTGCATTTACTCCAAGTTCAAAGAAATGTTTGGCAAAATTAATCATTTCATCTTTAGTCATTGTTGCACTTTCAAGACAATCTATAGTAATCTTTGAAGAAAGATTCCAATATTCGTGAAGTAAAAAATCCAAGTCCACCTCTTTCACTTCGAGAGTGTCGATGAAAGAAAGAATTCCTTTATATGTATTAGTTTTTACTATACTAACAGAATCTTTTTCTTCCCTAAACCTTTTTATTCGCCTCTCTATCTCCGCTACTAAAGCGGATTTGTTTATGTACTGCTCCACAATCTAACCATTTAATGTTTCACATAATTTATTTGCCGCTTCTGGTGTATCAAAACCTTTGATATCAACCCACTTACTTATGAACATACCACTTTTCAGCATCTGTACAACCCAAATATCAATTGGTATGCAACCATAATAATATGGGTATTTATGAACTACTCTGTATCTCGCCATACCTCACTTATTAATTGTTTCTTCCAACTTTTTAAGGAAATCTTTCAAAGAACAATCAGCCTCCAGTTTGAAGCCGCCATTTGTAGTAGGTTTCTGCTTGAGGTTGTCGATAAGAAACTCCTCGATTTTCCAGATAGAAATATTATTTTCTGTCATACCTTACTCTCCTTTCATATAGTCAATAAACTTTGGGATATTAACGATACATTCTTTAGTTC
>Ga0326512_10000456_pt1 | contig 36138 bp, 42 predicted proteins | sample 1_2617_0518_D_FD_203652 | JGI IMG/M metagenome (GOLD analysis project Ga0326512, IMG submission 203652) | Bovine rumen microbial communities from UC Davis, California, United States - 1_2617_0518 | ecosystem: Host-associated > Mammals > Digestive system > Stomach > Rumen | place: USA... | reverse complement strand
AACTGTGCCAGATCTTAGCAGAAGTTTTTTACCTGCTTCCATAGCTCTTTTATTAGATTCTACAATAGCCGTAACATCCGCATGATTAAATTTCTCTTCGAAGAATACATATCCCTCATGCTTATTCATATCTACAGCAACACCGATTATTGCATTATAAGCCGCCCATCCGTAGTCATTGCCGATATATACATGGTCAGGTTTGAAATCATCGGGTATCTTATCGTATGTCTGATAACCTTTGAATACTTGTGCTTCTGTATCGAAGAATTCTAGTCCTCTATATTCTCGTTTAATAAATGCGTCGTCTATAGAAATACCTTTAGAGTCTGCTATTCTTTTTATTTCATCTTCTGCATTCTGGATATATGGATTCATAGTCATATCCCAAGAATACAACTTATATTCTTTACCATGAACTGCTGCTTCAAATAATGTGCCAGGAATTCTAGGTGGTGTAGATGCAAGAACTAATACAGAATCTACATAGTCCATAAGCATAGGTGAACATACATCGTCTACAAGATACTTCATGTTACATTGGAAAGCTGCCTCATCGATAAATATTCCTCTGTATTTACCGCCTCGCATTTTATCAGCTTCTGCTTTATTACTATTGCCTCTAAAGTCTATTTTAGAACCATTAGCGAATTCTATAACACCGTCAGAAGAAGAAGTTTTAATTGGTTTCATTTCTACTTCTTTAGCGACATCAAGAACAAGTTTATAACACTGATCAATAGCATTAGAGAACTTAGTATGTATATAAAGACATGGTGTATTAGGTTGTGCGCATAATGATACCATATATCTTGCTATAAGATTAGTCTTACCCGCACGTCTAGAAGTCATTAAAACTTTTCGTCTTATTTTATTATCTAATAATACATTTCTCTGTGCTTCAAAGCATTGTTTAAGTATTCTATATTCAAGAAAGTCCCGGTCTCTAGACATTAACTTATCAGTCTCTTCATCAAGCTTTTCCATTAAGTCCGGTACAATAATCTCTTTAGCTAATAGTTTACCTATATCAGATTCTGGATGAGCAAGTGCTTCTTTCATAAGCTTCTCAACGTACTTTTCCAGATATGTCGTCTTACTTGACTTACTAGCTGGCTGAGATAAGCCTTCACGTATTAGTTCAAAAGCATTTGCTCTTATATATTTATTTGTCAACTTTGCTGGCATTATTATTCCTTACAAATAGTCTTGTTTCTGGGTGTTCATCTCTTCTTTTCTGTGCTACTTCAGATATTGATTTCTTATATTTATCTGATCTTCCTAAATAAAATCCAGTAGGAATTGGGTCCCAAGGATTAAGTCTTATAGCAATACTGCCATTTGTATACCATTTAAGATTCTTTATTTGCTGTACTCTGTTTTGTCGATATTGTTGTTTTTCTAATTCTGACAAATTTTGATACCACGGATTCATATATACCTAACTCTCCTTCATCTGATATCTGGTCTATATTATTAGTAGATTCAAACATGGATTCATAAGAAACGCATCTTTCATGAAATGCAGTTGGTCTATCATATACGGCTCCTACTACATACCAATAACAGAAATTTGTTAATGACTTTATATCCGGTAATGTTTCTTTTATTTTCTGCATTGCTTTGCATGTAGCATCTAATGCTTTTCCTTCTAAGTCCGGCATTATAATACCTTTTGCTTTCTTCTTACATTGAGATGTACAGCAATTCAATACTTCCATAAACATCTGGTCCCAATATCTTTTTTGTGAAGTTTCTAACCATTTTTTATAAGAATCATAAAATATCGAATTATCATATTTTTCCATAGATATTTAGTTAAAAAATAAGGCCAGCTTCCCTATTAAGAAAACTGGCCATTATATTATTTAGTTCTTTTTATTAAATAAGTATTCGTCTACTTCTTTTAATAAGTCTTCTGGCTCAATATAGTTAACTTTTGCTCCAGATGGGCCTAAAGCAGAAAAGTATAATAAATCATCAGTTCGACATTTCTGTTCAATATTCTTATTATAAGAGTATCCAAAAGCTTCTGGTTTTGAATGAGCCCAGAGAACTACAGATTTAGTAATTCCTGCAACAAGATGCTGAAGTGAGCTATCAATTGAAATAGTTCCCTTTGCTTTCTTTGCAAGTTCATAATATGCAAGGTATGGGATTGTGACAACTACTAAATTGCTGCTATCTGGGCGAGGCTCATTTGGAAGCTGATAAAGAACGATTGCTGTCTTTGGATGTTCCTTTGTAAAAAGATCAATAAACTTTTGCGCTTTTTCTAATGGATAATGCCGTTTAAGAGGCTCATTTTCATAATCATATGGAACTCTAGACCAGTCTGGTTTTCCATCTTGTCCTACTGGAACAGAAACCAAAGCGCTTTGGCCTCCTGTTCCTTGGAAAATTACAAAATCCTCAAAGCCATTCTGTTTGATAAGATTTAAGATACCATCAATATGCTGTTTAAGTGCGGGAAATTTCGCATAAGGGTCAAGAATAGATTTTACTTTTGTTCCTTTCTCTGTATCAGTAAAAGGAATATTCATAAGATGTGCCCATGCCTGACTATAATTCATCCGCTTTTTTACAAATCCATTAAGGTCGTAAAGTCTGTGTAAAACTAACTCGCCATCATTAGCCTCAGAATCAAATATAAAATCTCTAAGCTCTTGTGGTTTATATGTTCCACTTACATAAGGGCATGCCTCAAATATATCCGTATATGGAGAGCATACATAAAATTCATAATCTGTATTTCCGTTGTCATCACCATTTGTCTTAATATAACTGATAAATGACGCAAGACCGATATTTAAGCCCTCTCCACCCTGAACGTTTATAAAATATTTCTTCATCTATTGATTTTCTCCACTATGTATAGTATTGTCATCGTCGTAAAACAAGTGCCACATATAATTGTAGCTGTCTTCCACAGCTTTGAGCTTTTCTCGTAGCTCTCCAATTGAATTTGTTGTTTCGCCGAGAATAAGGCTCGTTCTATCGATAGCTGCTCTAACCTCTGATTCTCTATTTTCAGCAGCTGTAAGTTGCTCTCTATATTGTCCACATTCTGCCATACTGCGTTCCAATCTGCAGGTCTGAATCCCTCCGAATGCAATTGAGAAAGCAAAGCAACAAGCAACAATAATATAAAGCACTTTTTTAATGATTTCATTCATTACACCAATACTCTATAACTTTCAATTACGCCGTTATCGACGCAATTGCTTTTTTCAAGAGAATTATAAATAACTTTTTTAGTCCTTCCGTTTACTATAACAAAATGATTATAGCCGTTTTTTACAAATCTAGCAATAACTGGCTTATCTTCGTTATATTCAGTTTGTTTAATAACATTCTTATAATTCTCATTTCCAGTTAAACCGATAAATTCAATTGGCTTAACTACTGTGCAGTCTTCTGATAAGAAACCGTGTCTCATTCCTTCTAAAATAAAAAATGGCTTTCTCTCATCTGTTATACCTACCATTTCTAAATAGCAGCAAGCTAAGCAAGAGTAATCAGCCATCATTTTAAATTTATCTTGTAATTTCATTGACATTTTTCTATATAAAAATATTAGCTATACATATCTCCAATGATAGCCACCGGCTTTATTGTATTTTCCGTTGCATGCCATTGAGATGTTACCTTGGTTGATTCCAGTTTTTCTGTGAGCATCACTAATAGACTCAAATACTTCATCAATTTCTACACACAAAACTCTCTTTGAGTTGGCCTTGCCGATTTTCCTTTTGTGTTCTTCAGAAAACTTCATTCCTTTCAAAGATTCACTTATTCTTTTATTTGCTGAGTCAATCTTATGATGCTCTTCTTTCGTAAGGAATATCAAAGCTTCTGGCTCTACGTCGTAGTAAAGATTCATTTCCTTCATAAACTTTTGAGTAAAGCAGCATTCGAGTCTATGATGAACGTCCCAAGTTTGTGTTGTGTCTGCTATTGCCTTATCATAGTTTTCGATAAGCTCTGGACTACGACAATAGCATTTGTAATTCGGCTCTCCATTTTCTCTCAGTCTAAAGTTATGTTTGTTTATCATTTTTGTCTCCTATTATATATGTGCCTACAATTATCTATATTAGATTTCAGAGATAACTTTGAGAAACATATCTAGCCTGTCTTCTATTGGAAACTGATAGCATATAGCGGCTACAATCTGGATATTATTCATCATCTCGGAAATTCCTGCTTTATAGCCTTCTTGTCTTGCTTTTACTAACTCTTCATCCTCTTCGGAATCATCAGAGAAATATTTACTTGGGCTCATATACTATAAATTAGTCAACTAATATTATAGTTAGTATGACCAACTTTCAACGTAAAATAAAAGGGATTCTAGACGGCACGTACATAATTCCACAATGTGACCTAAACTTAGAAAACCGTCTCTGGATGAGACATTATTCTGACGAGGATGCGGATAGTGATGAAGATGAAGAAGAAAGAATCAGAAAGTTTAAGGAATATCAGAGAGAATACCATAGAGAGTACTATAGAAGAAAACTTGCTAAAGGCAAAAAGCCTCAAGAACATACAACGCCTGAGAGTACTAAAAGTAGAGTAAAGAAATACAATAGCAAAGTGTGTATTTACATGGGCAAAGAAGTAAAATTGGGCACTTTAATCCAAAGATTATTCAAACTATACGGGAGCTATCCAGAAGCCACAAAGAAAGCAAAGGAATATATACGCCAAAGTTAATATTTACATATAATAATAAGTAACAGGTTTATTTCTGTACCTGGTGAATTTTTTTCATTTTTTAATTATCCTTGTTAAGCAGTATGTACGTTGTATGTACTGCTTTTTTTTATACTTTTTTATGCTTTTATTTTTGAAGTCACATATTATAGATATAACAAGGAGAATATAAATGAAAAGAATCGAAGTATTAAATGACAGAGCAGCAGCAATCGGTATAAAAAGTGCTGATATAGAAGATGGCACACTTGCTGGTACATGTGATGACTATGAAGTATATAACACTATGGGCTGGGATAATAAGCCAGTAGATTTGTATGTGTATACTGGACATAAAGAACCCACAGATGCAGAAAAGTTTGCTGCTGTGAAAAAGATTTGTAAAAAGTCTCTTGAACATTATAAAGAAGCTCTACAATTTTCACTATGGTGCGCTCCATTAGAAGATATTAAACTTTGTCAGGGAAAAATTAAAGCAAGAAAAGCTTGGTTGGCAGAAAATAAATAATTAAGGAGAATAAAAAACTATGAAGAATGTATTTGTATGTATTCCACTCAAAGAAAATGCAAGAGTAGAAATTCAGCCAATGTGTTACGTCTATAAGAAAGACGTTGTAGCTCTATATAGAAAATTTGAAAAAGAGTTAAAGGTAGACTTGTCGGGTCCTATTCAGTGTGTTTATTCAAATAAGCCTGCAATCTCGCTTATAGATACAAATAATGATAACAAGCCAGAGTATATTTTTTATTATACGCCCGAAGGCACTGAGGAACAAGTATGGAAAGCAGTAGAAAAGATTGCATCTACAGCATGTAAAGGCTCTTATCTTGAGAAATAGGAGAATAAAAAATGAAGAAGTTTTTATCAGTAATTATTTTATTATCTTGTATTGTGCCAAGTATGTTTGCATTAACTGCTGAAATAATTGAAAATAAACTTCACGGATATAGGGATATTTATGTTTATGAGGACCAAAATCCCTTACTGGATAGGCATTATCCAGAATTATTATTGGTATATCGTAGGTCATTATTCAATGAACCTTGTAGTCAACCATTAGCAAGTCTCTACGCAATATTTTGGTATAGAAAAGGTGCTACAGTAGAAGAAATAAAAGAGTGGAAGGAATTCGCAAAACTCTTTGTGGAAGAAGATATTAAATAATATACCGCACCCTAATAAAGGGGCCAAGAAATATCTTTTAGAGGAACAATAACTAATTATTGTATTAGTTAATATATTTATATAGCATTACAAATCATATTATTCAGAAAGCTCTTGCTGATGTTAGCGGATCCGCATTAGCTTTCATCAGCAGGAGTAGACTGAATCATGTTTATTGATAAAAAAGCAGAAAAAGTAATTGACCAAATAAAGGATTATATCCTTTCCTACCTAGAAGTTTACCCAAATAAACCATGTTTTTTATTTACAGTAAATGCGGCAGATAGAGATGATATAAATGGATGGGCTCAATTCAAACTTTCCTATATTGATTTAGCAAATAACGTCGAAAAAGTATATATAAGACTAGAAACAAACACTTTCAAAGATCACATCTTTATAAAGCCAACCAAAATAAAGCATATAAAAAACGTCGATCTTTTAATCTTCTATAATGAATTTTCTGATAGTGTATATATATCAGATAAGAAAATTACTAATCACAAATGGTTAGAAGATAAAACAATACGTTCAATAGACACTTCTGTAAATAATACAACCTATTATAAATATCATCTTGACTCAATATTATCAGTACATGGCGCTGTAGAATTATTCAAATTAAACAATAAAATTCAGATTATTAGAGACTCTTTTGTTAGATATTGGAATCAGCAAGTTTTCATTTATAATAATGAAAAACCGATATATCAATATAAATTTGTCAAGAAGTTTTCTTATGTTCAGAGCGATAAAAAAGATAGAGAAACAATTTATTATTGCTTCAATAATGAGCAACAAGCAGATAAAGCAGCTTCTATTATGGGCTTAGTAGATATAATCTCTAACTATACTTCACTTACTAAGCATAACTTAGAGATGAAACTAAGACGTGCTATGAAAGCAGAAACCTATACAGAGATACCATGTAATGGTCAAATAGATAAACGCTTTTTGAATAGCAAAGGAAATATTGAAATTGGACTTTCTAGTACTATTGATGCTTTTTTGACTAGAAAAGTTGCTTTATCTTCAATAGATAAGAAAATGTATAAAAAAGTACAAAACTATAAGAAAAAGCATGATACGCCAAGAGATAGCTGGACTGATGAAGAAAAAGAATTATTTTGGAAAATATAGACTATACCATCATGAAGTTGGCCCAGCGGGCCTTTGGTCTTTGTTACACGTAAAAGACTGCTTAATGATAAATAAAAAAAATACACAAAAGTGTGATTTATAATATATATAGTCTTTATATATTATATATCACAAAAAAGTGTATTTTTTAATTTCAGCTATATTTGTCTTTTACGTGCTACGAAAAACAGCGGCCTAACGGCCATCAGCATGAGGTATATAAGGAAAATTAAAAGTATAAATTATTTAAAAATAATTTATACTTTTAATTGTTAATTAACATATTATTATTATAAGGAGATAAACAATGAAAAAACTTACAATTACAATAATGCTTTTGATTTCAGCAGTATTCAGCCTTAATGCTGAAATGAAAGTTCTTAAAATAAGAGATTCTGAAGACCCATATGAAAAACCCGCAACCGTTATTTTATTTTCTGATACGACAACTGGAGAGAAAGCTATCGTTTATTACGGTGTAACTTGGTTAGAAGAAGACGGGAGTGATATAGCGAACATCTATATAGGCGAGTCTATCGAATATGCTTTTAATTTATGGAATATGAGCCGTGATGAAATTGAAAGTAAAAGACATCTTTTTAAAGAGAAAGTTTGTGGGTTAGAAAGAGGCAGACCTATGTTGTTTAGATATTATATATATAAATAAATAAGGGAGAATAAATAGATGAAAAAGAGGAAAAGTCAGTTGATCAGAAGTAGCGCAGAACATTCGCTAAGTTATAGAATATCTGAACTTCTCAGTGCTATAATAGTTCTAAGAAAAAGTCCAGAACTTGATGAATTATGCTTTAGGATATATTACCCAGACGAAGATATAAATTTATATAGGCCTTCTTTAGAAGAAGAAGCAAAAAAGTATGGATATAATATATATTTTAAGTCTGGGAATATTGGAACTACTTTAGGTATGCTAAAAGATGCAGCATTAGAGTACTGGGAATAGTATCCAAATTTAAGTTAATATTAAAATATAGTTAGTTAATTTTACCGTAGAATACATTTCTTTCCATAATAGACCTGTCTTTTACTAAGTTAAAGAGACGGGTTTTTTTTCCGAATTTTTGTAAAAAGAAATATCTTTTAGTATTACCTTCAACTCTAAAGTATCTAATACCATTAAGCCTAAAAAATAAATAGCAGTCAACAACGGCCTTTATAAAAGTCTGACCTTTACATTCTCTGAAGTTATTTACTGGACTACACTTACTTAACTTAAAGCAAATTATATTATTATAGTCATTTGTTCTCTGTATTAAAAAAAGAAAGCCATTAGAGGCAAATACATTATCGCCCCTAACAGCTCTTACTTGTAATTCTTTGTCATTTGGTACTAATCTATTCCAAACATGATAATTAAAAACAGTCATGTTTTTATATTAGTCTATGATATAATAACTCTATAAAGATCAATTATAGAAGAAAAATCTTTATTCATTACTATCATATAATAGTATCCTTTATTACTTATACTTTTATGAGATACTACTTTTTCATTATTTGCTGGTATCCTAGAAAATGATAGTGATGTATAATTATTAGCAGCGGATACGCCATAATTTATAAAAATAGCAGTATCTTCTGGATAACCGCCACCATGTAATTCGTTAATTTTTCCTGGTACAAAATAAAAATGTTCATCAAATTCTTTTTTAAAAATAACCATATCTGCTGTACCATTTACATTTACTGTAAGCTGGCTAATGCCATCAAAGCCAGAATCTGGTGTTACATTATAAGTACCATTTTCTATAATATCTAAAGTTTTATTTTGGTATTTAGCACCTGGAACATTTACAATTACTGGATTATATCCGTCTACATTATCAGTAGAAGCAGTATATATTCCATTAGATGTAATTGTTTTACTTATAAAAGTACCAGAAGTGCCGCTACCTCCAGATGAATTTTCTCCAAAAGTAAGATAATCATCATTGTTATTTATTGTAACAGAAACAAGTTTACTATTATCGTATTTAAGACTATGTATTCTATCATTTCCTTTTACTACGTTAGCCATTATTGCTCCTCTGGATAGCCGCTGATAATATCAACATTTGTAAGATATACATCAGATAAAAATTTTATATTAAATTCTCCAGAACTAATAATATCATATAGTTTATAATACTGGTCCTGCTGAATATCTTCAACATAAATATTATTATATCCTGATATTGCCATAATTCTTACTTTTTGACCTTTAGTAACATCAAAATAGATTTCAGAACCCGCTTTTACAAGAAGATAATTATAGTCATACTTTGTTATAGTTGAGCCATCTTTTATATTTAAAGAACTAGAACCATTATATAAAGTTCCTGATGAATCAGTAATAGAATCTACAGCATTACCATCACCATCTTTTAATATAAGATTTCCATCATAAACTGTAAAATTATTAAATGTAAGTGATGATGCGGGACTTTCACTTTCAATAGGTGCTTGTAATGTTTTTAATAAAGAGCCATTTTTATCATATACAGATGTTGGGTCTTTACCATCATAAAATTCTAATGTACTTATTACAGGAGCATTAGACATTTTATTAAAGTTATAAGAAATAGTTAAATCCCAGCTATCATCAGTCTGGATATTACATGGAATAGTTCTATTTCCTATTATAACACTTGTAATTACGCCACTGTCATTTATAGTATAATCCATATTATATTTCCTTAATATCCATACTTATATGAGCCTATAATGCCAGTATTATTATAAGCTATTATAAGGTATTTATCCCTAGAATAAATCATTTTAGAAAATGTGCTACTACTGAAAGTACTTGTCATAGATATACCATCTGATGTAGGATAACTCATATCAATAATAATAGTTCTAGCAGGCTGTCCAAAATCAGCTTTTAAGTATGTATTTCCCTGATGTGCCTCTTTATAAAAATAAGGTGAATCTAAAGCCGGAATTACGTTAAGAGCTGATAAAGAAAGCGCAACATTTACAGTAATATCAGATAATCCAGTATAACCTGGATTAGGAGTTATAATATTATTACCATTAGCTCTAATTGTAGCAGATTTAGATTGTAACTTTTTTTCTGGTATATTTACATATATAGTGTCATATCCATTAGCGCCGTCTGTAGATGCATTATATGTACTATTTTTAGTAATAGTTTTAGTAGTAGTAATAAACCCACCAGTGCTGCCCGAACTATCACCTAAGCCAAAAGTAAGATAATCACCATTATTATTTATTGTAACTGAAACAATTTCTTTTTTATCGTTATAATTTATACTATGTAGATTATCCGTTCCTTTTACTACGTTAGCCATTATTTAAGCCTCCATAGATTAGAAACCATTATATGGATTTCTCTGATTTCTACCATTTGATGGGTCTTCAATATCTACCGTATTTTTTTCGCTATAGACAGTATTATCTATTGTTTTTGAGAAAGACGTATTATAAACATACGACTTTAACTCATCTTGTGATGCGATAGTAATTGTAGCAAGACTACCATCAGCATTTAATGTATAGTCTAAAACGTGTAATGTTACTGGATTCATTATTTATTCTCCCTATTATGCAGCTAAAGTAGTATAAGTACCGTTAGCATTTACGGTAATACTTACCAATTGGTTTTTATCATTTAATGTGAAGGAAACTACTTCAATTTTAGTAGCTTTCTGTGATTTTTCGACTGTATCAGACATGTTATTTCTCCTATAAATTTATATATTATTAGTGTAAATAACATATTATAATTATACGGGGATAAGATTATGAAAAAGATTACAAATTTAGTTGCGGTGATTATTATTGGAATATTGCTTTTTTGCGCAATCTCTAAGACTCCAAAAAGGGGAGAATTTAATAATATTTTCGGAGAGTATCTCTTTAGCCTTCACTACGGTGAAAAAGATATTGATAAAAGATTAACAAAAAAAGCGCAGGCAATTTGTGATTCTTTCGGCGGCAAAGGAAAAAAGATTAGAGTAAAATATGATTCGGATCCGCTGGATTATAATTGGAATGCATATACGACTAAGCTATCTAATGGAACGTATCTTATTGTAACTGCAACTGAATCGGAGAAAACTCTCTTTCATGAAGTCGCACATGTTCTTACATTCGAAGAAGAAGCTACACATGGACAGAGCTGGAAGACGACGATAACAAAAATGGGCTACCCTAATGAAGCAGCCCGTTATAATAATCATTAGTCCCAAGGACCAGGTTTTGTTTGCCAAGAAGCAGGTTTATTCTTAGGCTCACCCGTATCTACTTCGTGACCTCTCTGGAGTCTTTCAAAATTCCCAGCAGCTTCTTCTCTTACTTTACCTTTAGATCCACCCATAACACTAGATTCTGGAATAGATTCTTCTTTATTATTTTTTGAAACACCCCTAGTTACTGATCTAGAAGCATCTTTAGCAGTTACTTTATCATCTACCTTTTCGCGTGGATGATATTCAAATTTACCAGCTCTTTTATTATGTTCAGCAGCTTTTCTTCTCGCTTCTGCCTCTTCATCTTTTTCATTAAACTTATGGGTATCACTATCAAACTTGAACTTTTTAGCTTCCATATAACGCTCTAGTAAATCCATAAGTTTATCCATTTCTTGTTTAGCGGCCGGGTCATTACCTAGAATTTTAGGTCCTAAGTCTGGATAGGTCCTAAGAATATCATTTAGCGCTTTTCTCTTAAAATCAGGAGGTAACTTAAATGACTGTACTCCTTCTGGTAACTCAAATGAATCGTCGTCACCTAAATCAGCAATGCCACTATCAAGAATATCAAGTATAGCCTGCTGGTCTTCTGGAGATAATCCATAGCTGTCTAATAACTGTAATAATGGCTCTCTAGCTGCTTCAACATCGCCTTCAATACCTTTATCTGACTCAACTGGCTTAGCTGACTCAACGCCCTCAGGTAAGTCCTGAGGTTTAACTTTACCACGAATATCATCTAATACTGGGTTTTTCTCATCCTTAGAAGGATTTCTAAATGCATTAACTTTCGGGCCTTTTACAGTGCCTCTTAATGTAGCAGCAGTAGAAGCAGCAGCGCCACCTATAATAGGTAATGCGCTGGCAGATAGAGGAAGCGCAAACTGTGGGCTCTTTCCATATCCACCAGAACCATCAAGTCCGAGAGATTGTGTCATAGCAACTGGTTTTGCCTCTTTCTTTCCCGTATAAAGACCTATGATATCTTTATACTGAGGATGACTTAAAAGTTTCTTTATAGAAGAAGAATCTTTATCTTCCTTTTTCTCTTCTTCTACTTGCCTTTTTGGTAGTTTATCATAATCAATATCAATGTAATTTCCGATCATAATTTATTTCCTATCTTTTGAATCTATCTTCTGGATCAGGTAAGTCCTTAGGGCGAGCCATATTTGGATTACCATATTTCCAATCGAATACATCATTTCTTAGCTCAATAGCCTGTGGTTTTTTAACGGATGTTTCTTCTTTTTTAGTTTTAGGCTTAGATGCATCTATAGCTTCAACGGGTTCTTCCTTCTCATGAATTTCGCCGCCTTGTTTTATACCAGCAGACGGATATCTAACTTCTGGGTCTTCTAGATATTTTCTAGCACCTTTTTCATACTGTTTATAAGCTTCTTCTTGGTCAGCTGATTTTTCTTTATTAAACTTATCATTAAAATTAGTAAAATCCGGGTCTACATACTTTTTATATAAGGCAACTACAGTATCACTATCAGCTTTATTTAAGGCGTCACCTATATCAGAATAAATCTTAGCCAATTTTCTAATCTGTTTTTTATACTTATCTGCTTCTTTTGTATGTAAATTTTTTAAGCTTGATGACTGTGTAGATGAACTTAGGTATTTAGAATATCTATCATCAGACTTTTTTGAATAGTAATCAGAATATACCCCTAACTTTTCAATTTCTTTATCAATTTTATCATTTATAAAATCAGAAAGGCCTTTTTTCATCTCTGTATAAGGCGGAGTTTTACCATACGTTTTAGATGAAGGGCTTACATTGTTTGTCAAATAATAATAAAAATCTTCAATATCAGTAGAACCTTCTGAAGCGGGTTTATATTCTGAGAAACCAAAATCTTCATTTTCATCTTCGGATGTTATGTCATGCTGGCCGTAATATTTTTTGCCGTCTATAGTTCTTATTTTGTTACTCATAACATTATATTAGTGTATAAAAAAACTCCCCTCTAAGGGGGAGTCTGTACTAAGCTAACTTAACTTAGATTGCGAAGTCTGTTGAACCGTCGAATTCGCCAACAACACATACAGAAGGATTGATTACTGCAAGTGAGCCGAAGAACTGTAATGTAACCTGTGAAGCAGGTCCATCAATTGTATTCTGACCAGGCTGGATGTTGAGATAATCGTCGATGATAAGACCATATGGGTCATGCTCTTTACCCTCGTTGTCAGTGTCAACTGGATCTGGTTTACCAGGGTTGTTACCAGCTACACCGTCTTCGAGTTTGTCAGTGTTTGTATAGCACCAGAACTCAAGAGCTGATTTATCGAGAACGTAGAAACGGCCTTCTGGACAGTATGGAGTATCTACGATTGATTCGATATAGTTTGTTGAGAATGAAGCAGAGAATTTGTCGAAACCAACATTTGCTTCACGTTTTGCTTTTGTAGAAGTCTGAGTGAAGTATGTGTTAGTAGACTGAATCTCGTCTGCTAATGCGAGCCAGTCATTGTCGTTAAGAACGATAAGGTCCGCAATAGAACCCTGTCTACGAGCAACCTGAATAGCGCGCTGTAATGTCTTATATTTCTGTTCACCAGAAATACCAGCGATGAAACCACCAGCAAGACGATCCGGAGCTACAGAACGGTTAACATTGAAGAATGATGTATTGATAAGAGTATTCCAAGCAGCGCCTGTTCGGTTACCAACAACTGGAAGCCAACCATCAAGTCCCATTGGAAGAAGTGGATTACCATTGTCATCTACTGAACCAGCAAGACGAATAATGTCTGTTGCATCAGCTGATGTACCCTGAATAGGAGTAACATTAACTGTGTTCTGGTTGATAGAATTAACGGAAAGAATTACTTTTGGAGATGCATCAGTTTTGTTAGCTACGATTTCAAGACGTGAACCAACATCGATCTTCATGATTGCATGCATTGGGAGTGTAATATCAACTGGAGTACCAACTGTGAAAGAAAGTGATGCACCAGCTTTTGCAATTTCACCATAGCCTGAACCATAGAAAGCAGCAGCCATAGTTTTTCTGAAAGACTCAGAAGCAGCAAACATCTTAGCACCAGCAACTTTCATGTAAGCGCCACGTCTTGTTTTAGAAGCCTGAACTTCTTTAGAATTCATTGTGTATACAGAGAAGAGCTGACCTGGAACTACAGAGAATTCAGCGTTCTTTGATACAGTAGCAGCAAGAGCAGCAGCAGCAGTAAAGTTACCACCAGCAGCACCACCACGTCCGTACATAGTAGAGAAGTTCTGAACTTTACCCTCTACTCTTTCCTTTTTGATGCTCTTAAGAACTGGGTCATTACGGAACATCAAGTTCTGGAGACCGTCTTTAGCATAATAAACCTTTAACATTGAAAGGATTGCATCATTTGTTGTAATAGCCATAATTACTATTTTCTCCTATAATATTTATAATGACTCTTTAAGTGAAGCTTCAAAGTCTTCGACAGATTCACCGTCTTCAGGCTCTTCTACAGTTTTTCCTGCAGATTCCTCTTCAACAGCTTCTCCATCTCCGCCTTCTTTTTGTTCGACTTCGACGGTCTCGCCGTCAGCTTTTACTTCAACTGTGTCATCAGTTTCCTTAATTTCTACATTTGCATCAACTGGAATACCAAGAGCCTGTTTAATAGACTCAAGTTTAGACTGTGCAATATTTTCAACTTCATCAACATAAGCGTCCATATCTGGCTTATAGTCGTCTGGAATATTATCATACTCATCAAATGCCTGACGAGTGAAGTCAAATCCTTCATCCTCAAATGGCGCAAATGAGCCCTGATATTTTCCTAATCGTTCACCATACTTACTGTTGAAATCGTTAAATCTCTGATCTTTATCATATGTAGACATTGCTTCCTGAGCAGGTCCGATAATCTCTTCGAAAATCATAGACTCAAGATCAGAAGCCTTAGCATCTACATCAGCTAGCTTCTTCTCGAGCTCTTCGTTTTTCTGAAGAAGATAATCGATTACTGATTTATATGATGACAATAATTCAAATACTTCTTGATCCATATAAAAAATCCTTTACTATTTATTAGTGTAACTTTATATTATTAGTGTATAAAGTTATGGCTTCCAAGTAACATCTCTATTATCCCGAGTTGGGTCTCTAGAAGTTAAATCCATATCAGAAGGACCAAGCTGGGGCTGTGTTCCTAATGCCTGATTACCAGTAGGAGTCATATTTGCTTCTTGTGTAAGCACATTCTGACCACTAGGTAGCTGTTGTCCATCTAATGTCTGAGCAGTCTGATTATTTATCTGAGTCTGCTGATTAGTCATTTCATTCTGCCAATATTGTTCTTTATCTTCAACAATAGCATATAATTCAGAAAGCTTATCAATATCTTTCTTATTCTTATCAGCGCCAGCCGCTTTAAGTGATAACTGAGTATTTATGATCTCTTCTTTGAGCATCTGGAAAGGAATATAATCAGGTACAACCATGTTATCTTTCTCAATACATTCAGAGATAACCGTAAGAACAGCATTGATTGCATTATTAGAAAGAGAGAATCCACCCTGAATATCTGGTAATTCCATAAACTGAGCAATTCTAGACTGTGGAATAATACCAGCCATAGCAAGTTGCTGAAGTTGAGCGAGTTTAACAGATGGGTCTTTAGAAAGAGAATCTGCTGCAGAGAACTGAATAGTCATTTTGTTTGTTTCTTTTACAATATCTGACCATTTAACAGCAAGTCTCTGAGAGTCTTCTGGAAGAATATCCTCATCAGGAGGAAATACTTTAAGACAAGTTTTAGCAACTTCTACATAAGCTCTGATTACCTGATTAAGCTGAGTCTCAAATCTGTCACTCTCAATATTTTCCATAGTTGAAAGTGCAATACCAGAATCAAGACCAGTAGGTTTCTGAGACTGACTAGAAAGCTGTGATATACCAACCATATTATAGGCTTGTTCAACCAAGTCTTTAACTACATTCATGTATTGTTCAGAAATAAACTGAGGAGTAGCTACAGTTACTGGGCTATTTGTAACTCCAGGTGGCATAGCATACTCATATACAAGACCAGACCTATTGCTTACTGTAGAAGCGGCAATATTAGAGCCTTTTGGTACGAAAATTGCATTAGCTGGAGTAAGCTGAGATGCGTCTTTAATCTTACACATCAATACATCAATTTCTTTCTGTATTGTGTCAAGCATATCTACAATTGAAGTAGACGATCTACCAATAATAGGGTCAGAGAAATGAAGGAAAACAAACGGAATAACGTCTGCTTCATATTTATTTACTTTTACAATGTCATTATCAATAAGTTCAGCAAATACATGATTATAAGCGTCATAGTATACGCCAAATGTTACATATTCTTTATCGCCTTTATAAGGAACATCTAGTAATGTAACTGGATAATCCTTCTCTTCATAGTAAGCTCTAGTAAATTTCTTATAATGAGCTTCAGAAGGTCTTACATATACTTGATTAGGAAGAGCTCTACTTATTTTCTTAGTTATTGGGTCTATATAAATAACACCAGTATCGAAAATACATGCATCACGGAATGCATTAGAAACTACTTTATTCGTATTCTGCTCATCAAAATATAAATCAAAGAACTGCTGAGCTTGTTTTGTAACCTGAATATCCTTGAAGCTACCATTCATTGTATTAAAGAACGGTCTTACTTTACTCTGAGCAATTTTAGAAGTAAGTGTATCAATAACAGACTTGATTACATTAAGTTGCGGAGTAGCAGTTGTATCATCTTCCCAGGAATCATCTTTCTGGAAATATCCCACAAGGGATGGGTCTCTAATGTTTTTTAGAGACGCCCAAGGGGTATACCAATATGCGCGATAATTTCTGAGGTATTTAGAATCTCTCTTTTCATTTAGACTTTTTAACTCGCATATATTTTGCCAAATTTTATCATTACTAATCACGATATTATTCCTTATGCGTTTTTAGGAGGCTGAATTGGATTTACAGGTTGCTGTGGAGGTGGCATAATATTCTTATTAAGTGCCATCATAGCTGTCTGCTGCATAGACATGCCAGTTCTAATCTGACGCTCTTTTTTAAGCTCCATATCCGCAGAATTCTGTTCAGCTCTCTTATTTATATTATCTAGATTTATATTGAACTCCATTAGTTTGATCCTCCAGGAAGAAGAGAGTTAATAAGGTTTATAGCAGCAGAAACACCCTTATCAGCTAATTCAGCATAAACTTTAATAGCATAAAGGTTAGCTTCTGCTTCTGTAAGTTTAGCAGATTGTAGAACCTGTTGTAATTGTGCACCTACTAATTCTACCTGTTTCTGAGTTACATGAGAATTATACATTCTATTAAGATACTCAGCATTCTTTAAGCCACCTAAGAGCTCAGCAATCTGGCTCTTAGTGAAATTAGTAGAAAGAAGTCCTAATTCATCTCTTGGAGAAAGACCAGAATCAATCATAATTGCGGCCAAAACAGCTTTCTGACTATCTGATAACTTCTTATAATAAGGAGCAAATCTAGCAACCTTTTCAAGAAGCTCTATTTTTCTAGTATCTCCAAGTTTATCATAAAGTAACTTAATATCGCCTTCGTTCATTAACTCAGCAACTTTATTCTTCTGATCAAGAGACATATTCATAGCTTTAGCTATTGAATCAAGATTATTCTCAAAGGCCCTAGTCTTAGCTTTATCATATCTTGTATAAGCCTGCTCTAATCTTGTACCTTGAGCTTTATTCCATTGAGTATCAGTAGTAGCTCTTTTCTGTATAACAGCAGAAGAATTCATAAGAGCTGTACCTAATGCATTAAGAGCAAAATAAGCTAATGTTCTCTTAGCATCTTTAGATTTTGGATCACCAAATTCGCCAGAAAGATAAGCTCCAATCCAAGTTTTTGGCATTCCTTTATCAGAATAGTCCTTAACTTTACCCTGTATCTTTTCTACTTTATCAATAAGACCAGGAATATCATTTAATGGAGCATTCTGAATACTTCTAATAAGTGAATTGTATTCTGTGGCTCTTCTTTGAAGAGCATCAGCTTCTTCAGGAGTAATCTGTCCTTTCTTTTTAGCAGCATCAATATCGCTCTTTAATTTATCATGAACATCTCTATAATCTTCATGACCTTTCCATGTTGAAGGCTCATCAAGTTCAACACCACGATATGGGATATATGAACCATCTCCATTTCCTAAAGACTTTAGGCCAACAGATTTCTCTGTTACGCCTTTTGGACTTGTTATATCTGATTTAACTTCAGGACTTCCAAGATTAGACTGAATATGGTCGCCTAAAGCACCACCTAATAAAGCTCCACCTTCTACTAGTCCTTTACCAACTACATTTTCACTTGCTTTTCCTTCAGTAGACTTAGATTCTTTTTTTTCATCTGAAGTTAATTGATTTTTTAGTGTTCTCTTAATAAATCTAGCTGTAATAGAACCCTCATCAGCATTATTTATTACTGCTTTAGGATTTTTAATAGCTTCTTTAGCTATAATATCCGCATCTTTGGGTAATGAAGAGTCCATATTAAGAGTTCCTATATCATTAAAAATTTCTTTTTCTTCTTTACTAGCTAAATTAGAATATTTTGTTAAATCATCTATATATTGATAATATCCCTCTAGCTCTTTTTGGAAAGCATCATAGGATTCTTTATTAGGAAAGTAAGAACCAGCTTTAGGACCACCTTCCCAATGGAATGTTTGATACTGTGTCGGCTTTTTATAGTTTCCACCTGATTTTGCCCAAGCATCATATTCTGGAGTTGTTTTCCAATATTTTTCTGAACTAATGACTTCAGGAGCTTTGTATTTTAATATTTGAGCTACCTCTTCTGGAGTTTTATTAGCAAATTCTTCAGTATATCTATTTATTATATCCTCAACTAACTGTGTATGTTCTGGATGCTCAATATGATATTTTTGTGTTCTAATTAAAGAATCTATAGCATCTTCTGATAAATTTGTTCCTCTGAAAGCGTCTCTTATTTCAAATGCCAATTTACCTTGAGGATTTTTATTAAAAGCATAATCGTATAAGGCAGTAGCTATTTTTTCATCTGATGCATTTGGATATTTAGCTTTTATTTCTTTTTCAAGTTGCCTAACTGCATCTATAGAGTGGGCTTTTGTTTCTAAGTCAGAAAATATGCCTGTTATATCATCGTAATAGCCATTTTTAACAGAATTTTCAGCTAACCTTTTAGCAGCAGCTTGTTTTACTGGAGAATCTACAATAGCTGCCATATCGTCTATTAAGCCAGACTTTTGTAATGCATTATATACTTTATCTGGACTTTTTTCAATTACTTTAGCAAATGCCTTATCAGTTGCTTTAAGAGCTTTTTGACTTAAGCTTCTACCAAAATTAGAAGATAATATTTTACTACCAGCATAACCTAAACCAGCACCCACTCCCTGTCCTATTAGGTCAAAAAGTACTTGTCTAGAACCACGATCATTACCAAACCATTTCTGTTCAAATTGAGGGTCTTTAGAAATATTCTTCTTAAAATTTTCTAATTCTTGTACCGCTTGTTCTTTTGATAATTCTCCAGATTTTACTTTATAATTAAGTAACTCGACTTCTTTAGTAAAAGCTTTAGACGCTGAGCCTAAGGAGCTACCAGTAAGTTCATAATAGAGAATATCCGCATCTGGATTACCATTAGACTGAGCAGCCTGTGGCAAACTTTTGATAGCATATAATGCCTGATCTGGCGATATGCCTTTCTCCTTAGCATATTTTAATGCGCCCTGTAAGTGTCTATCAACATAAGACTCATCAGGGAATACATCTTTTGGGTCTAAATCTATCATTAAGCCCTGTTCACCAGTTGTCCAAGGTGCTATAAGTCCCTCTCTCAAGCCCGCTTTAGAGAAATTTTTTAATAGGTCATCTCCTTCAGATTTACCATATGCATAATCATTATATTTATTAAATACATCAATACCAGACCTTTTTTTAGGCTTAGCTTTTACTTCCTGTCCCCACGGTATTTCATTACTCTTAAAAGGATCAGTACGAACTTCGCCATCATCGACTTTTATAGAAGAACCAGACTCTACCTGTTCTGGTGTTTCTTCTGGAATCCAGGGCTTGCCATCAAGAGTAGGTTTTCCCTGAGCATCAGTACCTACTTCATAAGGCTGTATTTGTGTCTGAACTTGTGGCTGTATCTGAGCTTGAGAAGGAGCAGACTCTTGTGGAATAAAATTAGCACTCTGAGTATTAGGCTTTGTTTGTCTAACAGGCATTTGCTGTGGCTGTTGAGGCATTTGTGCTTGAGCTGCTAATGCACCCTGAGTATTTATAGAATTTTGAACACTTAAATTAGAAAGTGTGTTATTTACTATATTTTGTTTATTTAATCCAGTGGCTCCAGGATTTGTGTATCCAAGTGCATACTGGTCATTATTTGGATTACTGTTTATCATGTTTTCCTCCAAGCATTTTCTCTAGAGACTCTACCTTTCTTACTAGCTCAGAGATTGCAGCAGTATTTGATAATGTAAGTTTTCTTACGTCTACCTCTTCATACCCATTAGGGTCTTTACTTACAGCAGCTTTAGTAGATTTAGTAGATGCAAGTTCTTGAGCCATAGGGCCAACATGTAATTCATCATCTACCGCTTTTTCATTACCATACAACTGATGTGCTTTATTATTATATTTATATGCGTATGCGTCTATTCTAGAATAATCATCAAGAATATCAATATCTGGATTTACTTCTTTTAAGTTTTCATCAGACACAGCAGGCTGTGATTCAGTATTCTTATTTTTACCCGCCCAGAAACAATCCCAATCAGCTTTTATTTTTTTAGATTGTTTAAGATTTTCATCAGATTTTGCTGCCATTGGGTCTAAATCAAGTCCAACTAAACGGCCTTTCAAGTCACCAGATTTAGCAACCATAGCGGGTTTGCCTTGATTTGCGTTATTCTGCTGATTTTCATTCTGACTATCTGTATTATTTCCTAGAAATCTTTCACCAAAGTTATGAGCTTCTTTAGAGAATAAATAGTTTTGACCAGCATTCATACCTTCAGTATTTGTTGAAAAGTCCATATCTATTCTCCTTATGCCATTGCTGAGGCGGCTTCGCCCATTGAGCTAAAATCAACACCAGAAGAAGCATCACCAGCGCCCATTCCACTAGCACCAGCTCCTCCCATTAAATTACCAGCGGAAATATTTCCGGTACCGCCAGACATTTCGCCCATACCACCACCGGCTATTTTATCAGAAGGGGCGCAACCTTTAGCTCCGTAATACATATTTTTATCAGAATTTATAGTACCAGCAGCATTTTGAAATCTGCCGCCTATTTCTTTCATTATCATTCTAAAGAGCGCCATTATCTTTCCTTCTTATACTTTTCTGATATTTTGTAATAATTCTTAAGGTTAGCATCAGACATCGCAGAAATAAATGAACCCGCGATACCTAATGAATTACCAACGTTACCCCAAGCTCTATTATATTCAGCATCTTTCTGTTTCTGTTGCATTTGCATTAAGTTTCCTTGATTCTGCATTGCTTGATTATAACCTTGAACATTAGATAAACCAGACTGATATGCGGCATTCTGTTGCTGTCCAAATGCGTCATAATATCCTTTAGCAGCCTGTGAGCTACCCATTGCTGAAGCAGAAGCTGCAGACATACCACCAGTTCTAGCTGTTCTAGCGGCAGACTGTTCAGCGCCTATTGAAGCAGTTTGTGCGCCTATTTTACCTTGTTCTAAGCTATTCTGATATCCAGCATTTCCAGTATATTTACCGAGGGAATTTTCATATTGCCCTCTTAAATTTTTATAGTAATCAGCTTGAGTATTGTATTCTGGGTCCTGAGAACCAAATCGTGTACTTCCCATTATTATTTCCTTCTATATAAATATTAGTGGATTTTCTAATAAGTGTACACATTATTGATTCTGCTAGGCATATATACGTCTTGTGGTAATGACTTCATGAAGTTATCATAATAGCCATTATAAATAGCCTGTAATCCAGTAGCATCAGCGCCTTGTTTAATCTTATATTGAACAGCTAAAGCATATACCATAGTCTGGAAGAAGAATGAGTTAGGATAGTCTAATAAGGTATCTTCAACCCATGGCAATAAAGAAACTTCGTCATATTTAACTCTTATTAAAGAAAGTCCAGTATTTTCATCTAAATTGCCTATAGCATTAAAAAGTTTATGTTTAATGTCTATAGTATTATCTGGATATATAGTTACAAATGAGCCAATCGTACGTGCATACATTATTCCATCTCTATATACATAATCATCTAAGCCAGATAATGCACTTGTCATATTAGAATCATAATAGATGTTTTCTCCATTATGCATTAACTGATAATTGCTATTTTCATACCAAATATCAGTACCAGAATAGTTCATAAAAATAATTCTAGCATCAGGTATTTCATCAACATCCATTAAAAATACTCTACCAATGCCACCATCAGTATCAATATTATTTACAAGATAAATTTTATGTTCTATTGTTTGATAAAATCCAAGTTGTCCATCTTCGAATATGACGGGTACTCTTTTATTATCTACATACTCATAATAATCAGTTAACTTTTCTGATTGTTTATCAAAAGCTCTCCAGCCATTTTCGCCATGTGAGACAAAGTAATACTTTGTGCTTACTGCATCGTACATATCTTCTACAAAAGATGTGACTCGTGATTGTTCATCATCTTCAAATTTGTATATAGCATATTCCCATGTTTCATTATCATCTGTTACTTTCCAGAATGACCATTTAGTATCACCAGACCATAATTTTACATAGTCATAGTCGCTTATGATATAATCAGCAGATAATTTTTGCTCTTTAGGAGGAAATAGCAATGTAGCTGGGCTAGAGAAATACTCAATATGATATACACCATCTGGTGGACTCTGTACATATGGCGTATTTATATGCAATTCTGAACCTAAAATTTCATAAGACATAGAATTGTAGCTTTCTGAGAAGCTTCTTCTTAAAATTGGAGTAGAAAAGCCATTTCTAAGAAGTGTAACGCATCTTAATTGATGAAAATCTTCTGGTAACTGTATAATTTTATCAGTAGTTTCTATTATTTTTACAAAAGACGGGTCATTTATCTCAATAAGATTCTGATATAATGACTGATACGTGTCATTTAAAAGAGAAACTTCCTCATACCAGTCAATAAAGTCTGAATTTACTAAATCTGCAGCAATTCTAGCTTTCTTAATTATATCTGAAGCGTAATATTTCATTATATATTCTCCTTAAGCCTGCATAGAAGGCCTAGACATTTGTGTTGTTTCCATAATATTTCCAAGTCCTAAATAACCAATAGCAAATGGACTCTCTACATTAAGAGATATACCAACGCCTCTCTGTAATTTAGGCTGATATCTGATATAAAGAGTATCTGTAAGTTCATCCCAATCAGAATCTTTTATACTGATTTCTTTTGTTTCCGTACTTAATCCCTGATCAGTCAATGCGTCTATTGATAACTTAAGCTTACCACTTCTATCCAAGTCCATTTGCTCATATAAACTCTTATCAGCAAAAAGTCTAAAATACCAGGTATCAGTTATAGATATTAAATTAGAACCTAATCCGTAGAACTTTGTTGCCAAAATAATATCATTTTTAGTCCAAGTATTATCTAAAAACCATAGGTTATAGTAATACAATTTATCAGAGAATAAAGTTATATAACCATTAGGATTTAAGTATAAATGACCATTACTAGTATTGCTTATGCAGAACATACCAAAATTGTCATTTAAGAATAAAAGGCCAATATTTGTGTCGAATACTGTGGCATCTAATGAAGGATAATATATAGCGTCATAAATATCAGTAATATCTGTAGCAGTATATAATTTTCTTAGAATGTTATCAGCGGTGAATAAATATAAAGAAGAGTCATTCTTAGACCAGAAATAAGCTTCTCTTGTAGTATTTGCCTTAAATGTAAGACCTTGAATATTTGTTATAAAGTTTACACTTTCTATTATAGAATAATCCACAGATACCTTAAAACTATATATTTTATTATTCTGAGTAAAATAACCCTGACCTTGAATAATAAATACATCCTCAATTCCGTAATATTGCGTAGAAAGAGCATATAATAACTTCTCTTTTCTTATATCACCATAATACTGAAGAGAATAAGTAAGATTATCAAAACTTACAAGATTCCTATTTGAATATGTTTCTTTTAACTTCATGGTAATAGCAGGAGTATAATAGAGACTGTCTACAAGGTATGTAGTTCCTACTAAATCTAAATTATTTAGATATTCAGAAGTTACTCTAAGACCTTCATTATAATTTGAAGCCATAGGAGTATAGATAGAATTATTATATCTACCATTTTTATATATTTCTAGATCATAAATATCACAACCAGAGCCCATATGGTCTAAATTATAATAATATGTTTCATCAGGAGTAGCTTTACTTAAGTCATTTACTAGAGTAGTATATAAATATACAGTCTCTTCAGGTAATTGAGAAGATGGAATATCAGAAGATGTTATAGCATAATTATATGTAGATGATAATTTAATTTCTTTTTTAGATGCTAAGAAATTATCGTATTTTAAAAAACCATAAATTGTGCTTTTAAGATAAGAACCATCTATTTGCTCATCACCAGAATAGGTACCTGAACATCTTACAAATCTATTATTCCAGTCATTAGCCCATATTTGGTTAGTTAAATCATTTATATTTATAGCATTATAACGAGCTACGGTATTTATTAAAAGATAGTCATCTATTATAGCTAATTCTATTCCAACCTCTGGGTGTATTTTTTTCCATATTTTATCATAAGCATCAAAATATACAAGAGTTTTGCCTTCTTTCAAATATTCAGACTCTGAAACATAATGAAAGGGTCTCTCATTAGAAACTGATCCTATAGGAACTAATAATGTTCCAAGATTATTACAGGTATAGTCTTCACTAGTATCTATGCTACCAAAGGTAAATGAAAAGCTTTGTATTTTATTATTTTTATCTACTAGAACTTCATAGAAATAACGAGGACTGCTAGGCCCCGTCGCGTAATCGTTCCAGTCATCAACAATAAGTCTTTTATTAAATGCAGGTTTAGGAATTACTTCATCCTCAGTAATTAAATTACCAACTAAAGCAGATAAATTATAATCATCTGTATAACCATATGAATATACTGCGCCCCAAATTATATCTTTACAAAAGATGAAAGAATATTCATTATTAGATGGATACTTAAATATAACTCTAAAACCTGGTAAATTTTCAATAAGGGGAGATGTATAAACACAAGCATGCGGGTTTAATAGTGCATCTGCATTGCGTATACTACCTCGCACATTCTCAGATGAAAATGCTAAATATTCAATATTATCTTTTGTGGCCTTTATAATGCTACTATTAGTACACATACAAAAATGTTCATCATTGTGTGTCGTATGCCATGTACAGTATACGCCAGCAGCTTTTATATATCCAGTAAAATCTTGATATAAAAAAACGCGATTATAATTGATTCTTGTTCCATGGGATTCTGCTTGAAAATCTAGCGATGTAATATACTTCCAGTTTCCTTTTCTAAGAAAAATATATCCGCAAGAATATTCAAAATCCGAACCGGGCTTATCACAATATAAATTACCTGCGTCATCTACAAGATATAATAATAATGCGTATGTATCAGTATTATCATTAAATTTGCCAAATCTTATAATTAAATTTTTATACTTTACAGGAATAGCATATGATACGGTTCCAGCAGTAGAAAATAACTTATTTTTTGTATATTTTACTTGTCCTGACGAATTATATATATTTATATTTATATCAATAGTACTAGTATTGGTATCTATAACATTTATTATATCTACAAGAAACTTAGTATGGTCTTCTTTTTCTATTATTTTATAAGTATGAGAAATATTATAATCAATGGTATGCAAAGAGCCGTTTAATTTATATTCAAGAGTAGTATTATTATCTATAACTCTGAGATATGTATTAGAGTCCCAATAATCTAGATATGACTCATCTATTCCTTCTATTGGTTCAACTACGAATTTATAGTTCTCATCAGAATTTATAAATCTCTGTGTTTTTTTACCGTCAATATAGATATAATTATCTGTACCAAGCCATGCTTCATGGTTACCATTAGAAACATATTGTGATATATCACTATTTTCTTTACTGAATACATTAGAAATAGCGCCACCAAGAAGTGGACTATTTTTCTTATTAAATCCCTGCCCAAATGGTACTATATCAGCGCAGTATTTATCAAGACATAAAGGACCATTTTTTATAACTTCATATTGCTGTGATTTGCTGTTTGCCATTTATTATTCCTTCTTAGTCATGCTGCTGAGATACTCGCTTCATTCTATATAATTCTTTGAAGAGTTCCTCAGTAAATTTATACATAAGAGCCCTAAATTCTGGCGTCTTAAAGTAGTCTTTTTCTACTCTAGCCATTACAGTCTGATATACAAGCTCTTGTTTTCCTCTGATATATTCTTCATTATCAGTAAGATTATTAAATATAATAGCTCTCTGTATAACGTCTTCTACTCGACTTACTATATACTTAGTTCTATAAGAATCTAGCCCATCCTGTGGTACTCTAGTAACCATACCCTCACATTTAGCTTTTGCATACTCAAATTGTGACTGTATTAAGTTTCTAGTCTGCTGTTCAGATAAGCCAATTTGTACACCTTTACCGCTAAATTTGAAATAGCCTTTCTTAATGCAATAAATAATCGTAATAAAAATGCCCGTTATTAAGAGTAATACTAGGGGATTTTTACCTAAATCGTCAATTGTTTCCCACATTTCTAGTATTTCCTTCCATTTGTATATCTCATATTCGCTTCCTTATATAATCTATTAGTGAAGGCTAGCATACTAGTAAAGTTAATAATGGCATTATAAGCGTTATGAGATATGAGTGTCCAGAAGGCTTTACTGAAGGAAGAATAAAACCTTCTGAAGAAACAAGAAATAAAATGTCAAAGTCTCAAATTAAGCGATGGTCTCTAGAAAAGTGATGCATGACCGCACATCGTACATTTGCCTCTAGGACATGCATGTTCTTTCATAAGCAATTTGTATTTCTCAACTGGAACTTTACTAGTGCACATGAAAACAGTGTCTCTGTCAACATACACATAATCGTAGTCTCGTGTACATTTGAAACCTTGTGTATTAAATGCAATACCATCTTCTGCATACTGTTTAATGAATTCATTTCTGGTATAGAAGTATTTATTTCCTTCATCTGTCTTAACAAGATAGCGATAGTTCTGTTTAGTGTTTCTTCTCGCTTGTCCTCTTAAAGACTCATCAAACAAGTTCTCTTCACACATGTAATAGATTTTGTTTTGCTCACAGAAGTTGACAAATGCATCGATATGTGTTGCTTCTTGTGTAATAACTGTTTCACATTTGAACTGACATAATCTTGATAGAATTAAAGCTTTATTTAGGTATGTTTTAAGGTCGGCTTCTTCTGGATGAAATGAAGCTGTAATTGAGATTTTCTTTCTGCTTTCTTCGATTAGGTCAGTATACCAATCGATATTTCTAGAAAGATTGGTTGTAATATTTATTTTACCAATAGCATCACTGAAACCTAATTTCTTTATGATTTCTTTAGTTACATCACTACAAGAAACTTCGCCGCCAATTAGGTCAATCTTTACTGGCACTCCAAATCTGTAGTTGAGATGCTCAGCAATTCTTACAACTCCATCAACTGCATTAAGTGATTTTGACATATCCTCTTCAAGAGTATGGGGGTCAGCAATTGGGCGTCTGATACAGTAAGAGCAATGATAGTTACAGAAATCTGTCAAACGCCACTTGATGACCTTCATATCATCGAGGTCATGAACTGAATATATAATCATACTGATTATATTAGTTATAATTAGCAATGTGTATTTACTGCGTAATAACTGTTTCCATTTCCCCAGTTAAGTGTCCAATATCCTAATGGATTACATACATTATGACCACCATGTGCGAAACAGGCAGTCGAATAAGCACAAACGCAACTATAATACTGACTACTGCTTTGAATAACTGTATGGTCAGTCATATGAGCAGTTAATTTATCACTTATAGGAGGCGCGTTAAATGGGATTAGAGTGTCTTCATTTATATTTGGTATACAATAACAGTCAGCGTTATTTGCACAAGCTGCACTTGACGGACCGTATACTGGGCAGAATAGAAGGCCATTCTGGTATTTACAACATGCAATCATACCAAGTGCATAACTGAGCTTATTCCATGTAGGAGTTTTATATGGACCAGGCCATCTACAAACACCAGTAGGGAATGTATTGTTTGCTATTACCATAGCAAGATTATCTGGAATACCGCACTCTCCACACCATGTGCCACAAGATGAAACAAGCACATATGCGTCTCTTGCAGATGAGTTTGAGTCAGCAGATAGCTTTCCTCCAAGAATCCATGGAGCAGCAGCAGAACCTTTAATAGCTGGTGAAAAGAGAGAGTTTTCTGGCCTAACAAAACATGAACGGTTACAATCGATGTATTGATTATTGCAATATATAGGTATCGTGTGTGAGTCAGCATTAACAGAACCAGTAGAGCATATTGCAGTAGGCCTTACCCATGTGTTACATCCATCTTCACCTATAAATCCATTACTATTCAAAACAGGCAAAGGATATGACTCTAATGAAAAGAAGTATGGAAATGCACAAACTACAGCGCTACTGTTATAACCTGGACGGATACAACTACCATCTGGATAATATCCAAGATTCTCTATAGCGCAATACATGCTAAAACAAGCACCTTGTCCACTTGGAAGAATAAACATCTGCCTTTGAGCAACAGGCGATAATTCCGAGCAGCAATCTGTTGATGAATAGACGCATTCAAACCACTGAAACCCATACACGCCTACGATTACAATTCTATCTGTCGGGAAATTATTGATTATAAGTCTGTCCTTTCCAAAACATTCACAATACATTCTGTTCCATCGCAATGGTTTCAGATAACTACCACCAGGGTATACTAAGCCCCAGTGGATAAAACCAGTAGCTGTGTTCCAATCTGTGCCTGTGCAAGTAACATCCTTTAGACAAATTGTGTCATAATTATAATAGGAACAAGCATTTACAAATGTATTACTTGAAACATTTGGTATGTTATAACAACAACAAGTCTCTACGCATCTTGATAATTCGTATTGATATCTTCCCATTAGTATTTCTCCAATTTAATTAGATGAAACAGATAGTCTGAGTACAAAGTACTCCAGCGACTAAAGTTCCAAATCCGCCACTACCACCACCATCACCTATTCGAACACAACCTACTCCGCCTCTGTAGTTAATCCAACCACAAGTGCCTGAGGCATTATACATATTATATTCATCATTGCATTCAGCCTTAAATACTGCTGTGCCATCACTTAAACAAACAGCAGTAGTAGCACTACAAGCGTTATTAGCATCAGTTGCGCAGTTTGCATAAGAAGCTGAATCAGCAGCAGTAGCTCTACCACAGAAGCAGTTAGCTGTAAGAGTTCCAGTTGATGGTATATAAGTTAAGTTGCTAGAGCAATATAACTCATCGTCGCAAGTCTGAATTATGTTGTATGTACAAGCTGATGAACTATTGTCGTCTATACTTACTGCTGCGCCGTCTCCGTCACCAGAGCCAACATTGTAATACTTACAATTTGTAGTTTCACCTATATAGAACTTCTTGGTATTAACTGTACCAGTTATTATAGTGCTCTTAGTGGTACTTATAGTGCCATTTACTAATGTGAAATCGCTAGAAATAGTAGTAATATTAACATCAGTATCAGCACCTATAGTTACTGAAGTAGAGAGAGTATTTGCTTTAGGAACATAGTTATTGCCATTTAATTCGAAATACTTAAGAGCAAGTTCCTTAAGCTTCATGCTTGCTACAACAACAGATTCTGTAATACCATAAAATTTATTTACTGGCTCATTAGGTAATGCCGTAGATTCATATTTTACTACTGCATCATCAGAAGTAACAGCTCTAACATTTGTAGCATCCCAAGTTAATGGTAAGCCATCAGTCATATTAGAAGATTCTTCTCTAGTAAGAACAGGCTCTAAGCAAGTACCAGCATCACCTATTCTTAATGTGCCGCAATTATCTACACCAACACATGTATTATTTGTACCATCATATTTATTTACTTCTATACCAGAAAGACAACCAACTGCTAAACCAGAAACTGCACCATCTCTTAATAAGATTTTATCGCAGCATGACTTAACTTGCTCGATATCGGTAATGTATTCTGTTCCACATACATATAAGTTTCCGCCGATATTTACATCACAAGCAACATTTACACAATTGCAAACATCAACGTTTTCTGTTGTAATAGTACAAGAATTTGTTATATTTGTAGTAGATAAATCTGTAATACTGCCACAAGTAGCAGATAAATCGGTTATTGTAGCAGCAGGAGTAGTAATACAGCAGCAAGCTGTTACTGGCCCTTCTAAAATAGTGTTACAGTGAACTGTTAGGTTATTTATTTCAAAGTTATCTATAGAAGTTAATGGTTTTATAGATTCATCAGAAGCGTCATAAACTAAAACAGCGTTATCAGAAAAAGTACAGTCTGAATTAAATGCAGCTAATTCGTCTAATTTTGGCTGATTATTCTTAGTAGTCTTTCTATATAATTTCTTACTCATTATTAGTCTCCCATAATTATTAGAGCATTATCTTCAAACTCTGCTAATTCTGCTGGCGTTAATGTATCACCAACATAGAAATATCTATTTTTAATTGTATTTGCATCCAAGCTTTCTGCAGATATACTTCCGTGTACCCGTGTACCGTTTCCTAAGTGTGTTATAGGATAATTATCAACATATGTTTCTGCTAGAGTATATACTGTAATTGTGTCATTATATTCTACAGTTTCTTCTCCCTCTGATGTAGTTACAGTAAATGTACCAGCATCTATAGAGTCTAGAACAACATATGCAAATCCGCCTAATTCTAACTGTATAGTACAATTCGGGTCTGTTGCTAAGTATCTAACAAATGAATCAAATGTTCCAGCAATTGGATTTTTATGCTCTATATCATCTGAGCTGTACCATTGAATTTCATCAGAACCAATAGCTGTATTCTGTACTCCAGGCTCAGTATGTTCTGAGTCTTCGTATGCTGTATAAGTATATTCAGTATCAGAAGGAGTTACATCTGTAATTTTAGAAGCTTTATTTTCCTCTAGATAGAATACATTTTGATCATATGTCTGATAAAGTGCTAGAGCAGATAATGGAACTTCTGTCCAAACCATAGGATTTTCTATTGGAATATATACAGAATACTCAGTACCATCGCCGTATACATAGTCTACAGTGCCATTATCGAAGAATATAGAATATATAGTGTTAATGTAAGCTTTATTCATTTCTGTTACATAAGCTGCTATATCACTATAATCGCTTAAAGTAAACCTTTGTAAGTATCCAGCAGTATCAGAATCAGCATCAGCAGCAGCAAGACCAGACCAGAATAATATTTGGTTTTTTACTTCTGTATTGTCCCAATAAGTATTTTTCCAGAAAGTTGGTTTATAAAGCTCTAAAGTATATACGTCTCCAGCAATACCCATATTATTATTATATTCTTCCTCAGTTATTTCATGAGGGCCTCTAATGTACCAGGTAAAGGAATCTGAATTTGTATAAATATCGCCAGTCTGATAATATTTTCCATCTTTACCTCTTAAGAAATAAACTGGTCCAGTTACTCCGCTATAAGTAGAATATACAAATTTAATATCTTCGTAGCATTCTGGAGAATCCTGATGAGATGGGCCTGTACTTGGATTAGATGTATTTACAAGTTTAACATCGATTGCTATGTCTTTCTTATATGCATCTACATCTTTTATTTCTACATTATTGTTATATTTATCATAGAAATAATAAGATGTTTTTCTTGTATTTGTATTTACAACTTTAGTATAAGGATATAGCGTTTCAATATTTGTTATAAACGGATCAAGACCCATTAGTCTTACAGGAACTGCATTATCCCATTGCTCTTGAGTATATGTAGAAACTCCATCTCTAACAAAAGTAAATTCTAATACATTACTATTTGCTTGAGAAGCGGACTTAACTTTACCATAGTCTGGATTTTCAATAGTTCCAAAATTGGTTATAATGCCAGTTCCTTCTACATAACGTATTTCATTATGAGTAACATTTGGGAATTCTACATCATTCCACCATGATGGATAATGTAGAGGTATATCTTGACCTGTTTCCTGTCTAAGAGTAGATACTAAGCTTTCCGCAAATACTAGTTTTTTATTAGCATCTACAATAGCATGTTGTATATCGTCACTCTCATATCCATTTCTTGCAACTGGAATAGAAAGAGCTTCTTTATTAGTCTTAGTTGTCCAAAGACTTATGCCATTACTAAACTTTTCATTAAATAAATATTCATCTGGTACTTCAGCTAATCCAATAACTGTTTGCCATTTACCATTATTATCTTTAATCTGAAGAGTACCTTGCTGGATTAGCTTAGAAGAGTAATCTAAGCTAGAAGTTAAATAAAGTATAAGCAAATATGCTGGCATTGTTTGTTCTCTTGAACTTTGTCCTGGATATTTAACTTCTATTTCATCCGCTGGGTCATGTTCAAATAGAATGCTTTTACCAGATTCTGTATGAATAATAAATTGTAGATTTCCTGATGTTTCTTTATAGCTAGTTATATTTGTTACTTTTTCTTGTAAAGCCGGAGTTTTATACCAGTTAGAAGTTTGCTCGTCGAATTCTTTATACAAGTTTTGAATTGTATCTGTTTTAGAGCGATATTGTGCATTTCCAACAGTACCATTATAAGTAGCAAGAGTACCTTCTGTAATAAGCTCATTTCTAGCTTGGATAGCACCACCATGTGTAGTTACAACAGTATCCTGCCAAGTTGGCTCTTTTGATGTCTCGTCTACTCTTATTACTTGGTTTGGAGTACCTTTATGCCAGCGTTTAGCGCCATATTCATCTTCGTCTTCTAGATAAATATCATTTTTAATGTAGATATCATTGAATATAGAATCATAATCACCATTGATAATAATGTCATCTACAATCATTGTATCTGTAGCAACTACGCCGTTATTAGTTATTAAGTCTAACTGTTTATCTAGCGCTTCTATTACAGGATAACCTGGGTCATTTGGAGCATGAATAGAAACAGTGGCATCATTTACTTCTAGAATATTATTAGAGAAATATAATTTACCAGATTTTCTTGTATATAAATAGAGTACATCATCTTTAACACCAATCTGTGGAAGTGATGATTCTGATGCTCTCCAATATGTAACAATACCCGCAGAATGAGTTTTATCAATTGTCGCCTTAAAATAGTTCTCTAACTCAACTTCCCAGATACCATTAGTAATAGGAATACCAACTGCATATTCTTCAGTATCCTGATGTTCTTGTATAATAGTATAGCCGATATTTTCTTTATCAACTTTAGTATGTATCTGAGAGGAATTTATTCTATCAGTAGAAATAGTTTCTGATTCTTGCTCTTTTATTTCAGCTTCATTAGATTCTATTTTATCGGTATTTATAGTACCAGATACTTCTACATCTTCTGATACAGCGATATTTTCTGCATTTATATTTTTAGCAGTAAGAGTATTAGAAACTGTTATATTCTGGAATGTAGCCGCAGTTAAGTCAGCATAGAAAGGACCTACAACTGTTAGGCCACTATTAACTGAGGTATACTCATAGTTCTGATGCGGAATTACATCTACTGGTGTACTTCTATAGATGTAAGATACATTTACAGTTCCAATAGGATGAATAAGAAGATTGCCATTATCAGTAAAGTAATAAGAAATATCCCCAGTCTGTGAGAAAATAAGAGCATTTCCATTGCCTTTATTTACTACTATATTAGAACCAATCCAAGCTATAGCATTAGCTGGAACTCTTACATTATCATTTGTAGATACTGATGTAATAGCATCGCTAAGCTTTATATTTGGTACTTTTACACCTGCAGAAATATCAATTGATTCTGCTTCTAATGGAGTAATATAGTCCGTATGAATAGTTGTAGAAGATATAACATCAATATCTGCTTCAGGAGCCGAAACTTTCTGAGTAGTTACTTCTTGACCTATAGCATTTTCTATTTCTGTTTTAGCTGCTGCAATCTGGTCAGCTACAGTATCTGTACCAATTTTACTATTTGCGCTAGAAAGGCTAGTCTGCATATTAGAAACTAATAATTCTAATTGATCTAACTCTTCATTTAATTTCTTTAATTTTTCATTTGTATCAACTGATGCGCTTGAAGAGCTGTAAGCATTATTTTTTATGCTGCTTCCGCTATTAAATTTCATATTTTTTCCTCTTATTTATTAGTGAGATTAAGAATTAGAGGTAGAAGTAGAGTTTATCTTAGCTTCTAATGCTTCAATAGCATTTGATGAAGCGTTAACTTTAGCTTCTAATGCTTCAATAGCATTTAATGAAGCGTTAACTTTAGCTTCTAATGCTTCAATAGCATTTGATGAAGCGTTAACTTTAGATTTTAGCGCTTCAGTAGCATTTGATGAAGCGTTAACTTTAGATTCTAGCGCTTCAATAGTATTTGATGAAGCGTTAACTTTAGATTCTAGCGCTTCAATAGCATTTTTTAGAGCAATAAGAGCAGCATTTATTTGCTGTAAATCTACAGATTGTATTAAAGGTACATTCATTATTCTATAACCTCTCGTCCATCTATGTAATCAAATACAGTTTTAGTTCTTTCTTCTGCCTTAGTCTTAAGCAATAATTTATCGCCAGTCTTAAGATTTATTTCTATAACTAATCCTGGATTATTAGCGCATTTATTAAGCAATTCCTGCAGAAGAGTATAATTAAGTTCTGTATTTAAGAGCTGCTGTTTTGCTCGTTCTTTTAGTTTAAGTTCTTTATAATATCTGTATGCTTCTTTTAGAAATTTCATAGTTCTACCTTATATGCCTTACCTTTTCTATAGGTCGCAGAAAATAAACCATCTTCTCTAATAGAAAGATTTGTTCCTTTATATACCGGTCCGAATAATACATTGAATTGAGACTGGTACATATATAGTTCTAGGTCCTCGTTAAATGGATTATCAATACCAGAATATCCTATTACCTTATCTATATACTCTGGGTCATCGAATCTAATATCATTGACTCGCCATCTGTTGATATATTCTTTTACATCTGGTTTCTTATTAGCAAACATGTATAAGCTAATCATAAGAGAGCCAGTTGTATCTGTATACATCTCATTTGGAAACCTTAAGAGTTTATTCATATTCTTTTTAATATTTCTTACGTTCATTATCTGTTACCCTCATCAAATGTCCACTGTCTAGAAGCATACAATAAAGCCATTGCCGCATCTGGGTGGAATTGTAAATCGTCTATTTCTGGTAATATAGCATCTGTTGCTTCATCACGTTTATACAACGTCTTTTCGAATTCATCTGCACATACGCCTTTTTCTGGTACTTTAAGCCATTTTCTTAAGTCTTCTGCTAACTTAGCTATTGCCTCGTCTTTATCATATTTATAGCATTGATGAGCTGGAAGTCCGTGTTTCTGGTACATTTCGAATAGTATCGATGTATCAGAAGTATCACCATATATATCTATATTACCAACTGTGCCAGATCTTAGCAGAAGTTTTTTACCTGCTTCCATAGCTCTTTTATTAGATTCTACAATAGCCGTAACATCCGCATGATTAAATTTCTCTTCGAAGAATACATATCCCTCATGCTTATTC